>Ga0307421_1000054_pt1 | contig 66633 bp, 67 predicted proteins | sample SalMarWE160270MG_FD_202163 | JGI IMG/M metagenome (GOLD analysis project Ga0307421, IMG submission 202163) | Salt marsh sediment microbial communities from the Plum Island Ecosystem LTER, Massachusetts, United States - WE1602-70 | ecosystem: Environmental > Aquatic > Marine > Intertidal zone >... | reverse complement strand
TCCATCTGGGGGTGGGGAATAGAGAGTATAAGAGGTGAAACCTTTTGGGTGGGTGGGTATGGGGAGAAACTGAACCGTTAAAAATGGGGTGGGGGCAAAAATCTTATTTTACCTCCTGCTTACTGGCGATGAACATGGTGGCGGTGCTATCGGCCACCGGCGTGCCGTCGGCGAGGTGCATTTCGGCTTCGGTCTCGATAAGCTTTCTCGTCTGCCTGGTGACGCGGGCGGTGACGATCAGGGTCTCATCCGTCTGGAGGGGGCGCTTGAACCGGGTCTGCATCCGGGCCGTCAGGCTGTTTACCCCGGCATAGAGGGAGGCGTAGCTCATCGCCTCATCAAGAATGCAGCTGATGATGCCGCCGTGGACGACTCCCGACCAGCCCTGATGCAACTCACCGGGGGTGAACTCGGTCCTGACCCCTTTGCCCTCACGGGTAAAAATTAGCTTCAGGCCGATGGGGTTTTTCTGCCCGCAGGCAAAGCACATGTCAAAGTCCTTATCGATTTTAACCGATAGTTTAGGCCAGTTGGTCATTTTTAATCTCCATCCTTAGTATTAACGGTGCCGGCGCTGAGTGATGGCCGGGCGCCTGAGGTAGAGAGGCTGCAGGGTGGCGGGGCTGTCGTAGTCTTCCGCCTTTAATCTCTCTTTGGCCAGCTCGGCCAGCAGGCTGGCGCGGCGGGGTCTGTCCGGGGCGATAACCGCTTTAGCCTTGAGCTTTTTCTTGAGTTCATCGGCGATTACGGGCACATACTCCCCGCAGAAGAGGGTCTTTTCCGTTATCTCTGAATCTAGGGCTGTAACAGTGGTTATGTGCTCAGCGGCCAGCTGCTGCCACTTATTATCCCTTTTTTGATAGAGGGCGGTGGCAATATCCCCCCGCCCGGCGTTGAATACAGGGCAGATGGGTAGGTCTGTTTCGGCGTGTTGGCAGGCTTCCAGCTCCAGGCTGCTGACGCCGATAATGGGGATATCAAGGCTGAAGGCCAGCCCCTTGGCCGTGCTTAAGCCCACCCGCAGCCCGTTAAAGCTCCCCGGGCCTTTAGCCGCCAGAATACAGCTTATTGATTGAAGTTCTGCCTTGGCCTCTTTGAGCAGTTGGGTCAGGCGGGGCAAAAGCTCCACGCTGTGGTTCTGGCCGCAGCGCCAGGTTGCTTCGGCCAGTGTTCTGCCATCCTGCACCAGCGCCAGGCCGGCGCTATCGGTTGATGTGTCTATGGCTAATAACATTATTTTATTTCAGTTTTGCCACCAGCTCGCGGTAATGCTTGCCGGCGGGCTTGAGTTTAAGGCGGCGCCCGGTATCGGAGATATAGCTCATTTCGACCAGCAGGTGCTCCGCAGGCAGCAGGCTCAACCCCTTCTCCGCCCACTCTACCACCGAGACGCCTTTGCCGTAGAAATAGTCGTCCAGGCCCAGCTCGGCAATCTCCTCCAGGTTGTCCAGGCGGTAGAAGTCCATGTGATACAGCGGCAGCCGGCCGTAAAGCTCCCTGACCACGACGAAAGAGGGGCTGGCGGCGTACTCCCTGATACCCAGCCCCCGGGCGATGCCCTGGGTGAGGCAGGTCTTGCCCGCCCCGAGTTTTCCCACCAGCAGAAAGATATCGCCGGGCCGGGCCAGCTCGCCGAGGCGGGTGCCAAAGTCCTGCGTTTCTTCCGGGCTGCCGGTGATTATCTCCAGCTGGCTCATCGGCGGGTAAAGTGCTCCCAGCCCGCCCTGCCCACATTAATTGGCTTTCCCCGGCGGTCAACCACGGTTACCCCTTCGCCGGAGGTAATCTCGCCGATGGCGGTTACCGGGCAGGCGGCGGCCTTTTTTATTCCGTCTATAACTTCCGCTTTGGCGGTAAATAGCAGCTCGTAGTCTTCACCCCCGGTTAAGGCCAGTTCCAGGGCTTTATCGCCGAAGCTGGTTTTTACGGCAGGCTCCACGGGCACGCGGTCAGCGTCTATTCGGGCGCCGGCCTTACTGGCCTTACATATCTGGTTTAAATCGGCGAGCAGGCCGTCGCTGATATCTATGGCCGTTTTTACTCCCTGTTCCAGTAATAGCTGCCCTTCGGTAATGCGGGGGGTGGGCTTAAAGAAGGCCTGCCGGAAGCGGGCGGCGGTATCGGGAGCGAATTCAAGCTTTTTGGTCAGCATCGCCAGCCCGGCGGCGGCCGCTCCCAGAGAGCCGGTAACGGCAATAAGCTCTCCCGGTTCGGCCGAGGAGCGGGTTAATATCCGCTTTTTGGGGCTGGCGCCCAGAACGGTAACATTGATAATCACCATAGGGGCATTACTGGTATCGCCGCCGACTATGGTCACGCCGTATTGTTTGGCCAGCTCCAGCATGCCGGTATAGAGGGCGGTGACATCGTCCAGTTCAGTTTCGGGAGGCAGGGCTAAAGACACCAGGCCGTAGCGGGGTAAGCCGCCCATGGCGGCGATATCGCTTAAGTTGACCGCCAGCGCCTTCCAGCCTATCTCCTGCCAGGGGGCTGTTTCGGTGGGGAAGTGAACACCCTGAATTAGGGAATCTACTGTTGCCAGCTGTATGGAGGTATCGCCCTGCCAGGCGGCGGCATCATCGCCGATGCCGATGATAAGCCGCTCGTCCCGCCCGCCGGCCATTTTGGCCAGCAGGTTAATCAGCCCGAACTCACCTAAATCTTTGACCTTCATGGCAAAATTATAGCACGCCCCTGTTTGGGGTCACAAGGTGGGGGGTTCCCCCTGTTTTTAGCGGGTGTTTGTCTTCCCACCCTCCCACCCTACAGAAGTGATACTTCTATCAATTTCTTCTTACGGGATGCTTTACCCCACCCCCTGCTTTCGGGCGTTTTTCTTCCCACCCTGACCCACCCTATAGGGCTGTGCACTTAATCCCTCACTTTGGGGGTGGGGATAAAAGAGTTTAAGAGATGAAACCTTTTGGGCGGGTGGGTATGGGAAGAAAGAAAACTGTTAAAAGGGTGGGGGGTGGGTATAGATAAAAATGGTGGTGGGGGAATATAGAAAAGGCAGGCGCCTGTTACAACGCCTGCCTCCTGTTTATTGTTTTAGCCCTTTAGCTAGGCGGTCTTTTTAGTCTTTTTGAGCAGAGCATCCCGCCGGGCGGCTAGCTTGGCCAGCTTGCGCTGGGTGGCCTCCTCCATATTTTGCCCGAACTCGCAGGTTTCGCACTGGAAGAGGCGGGTGCAAAGCCGGTAGGAGATATCGCCCTTCAGGGCATAGCGGCAAACTCTCTGATTTCCCGGCAGTTTCTTGAACTTCTCCAGGGCGGCTTCGAGTTCTGGAGAGCCTCCCCTGGCCATCTGCTCCTGCATCGTCTGGTCAAACTCGCAGGTCAGGCAGTCATAGTTGTTGGTGCAGATGCGGTGAGCCACCATGCCCAGTTTCATCCAGACACATTCCTTGGGTTTGACCGCTTCGACAGCCGGAGCGGTTTCCTCTTCAGCAGCTACCTCAACCTCAGGCTGGATTAGCGCTTCCTTTACCTTGCGTATCCAGACCCTTGTCTCAATGCTGCCTGGAGCCGTCCTTAGAACAGCCTCAAATTCTCCCAGAGCCTCCTCGTAGTGTCCTCCTTTGAAGAGGGCCTTACCCCACTCCAGGTGGTTCTGGACTTCTTCCGGAGCTACGGCTATGATTTCCTTTCCCTTGACTTGTTCCCCTGTAACCTTTCCCTTGATAATTCTCGTCTCCATTGTTCTTGCCTCCTTTCTTACCTACCTGGTCAACCCCTCATCCTCTTAAAGCTTACTATATCGCTTGCCAGCTGCCATCTGATATAGTGCTTATTTTGGACTGCCGAGAATGCTTAGTTTAAGACCTGTTTAATTAAGCATTTTCTACTATTGTTTTTATTGAAGTGGCGGGTAAGGTGGTTTATAATTGCCGCAGAAGCAGTTTTTGAGTGTGCTATGGATAAGATTGAGCATAAGATTAAGGTTTTGCTGGCCGAAGACCATGTGATGGTGCGGGAGGGCACCCGCGAGTTCGTGCAGCGTGAGCCGGACATGGAAGTCGTCGGTGAGGCTGGCGATGGTGAGGAAGCAGTCAGGCTGGCTAAAGAGCTAAAGCCGGATGTGGTGGTGATGGATATCGCTATGCCCAAGCTCAACGGCGTGGAAGCTACCAAGCAGATAAAGGCGCTGAACTCCTCCATAGCCGTGCTGGTACTTACTGCATATGATTATGACCAGTACATTTTTGCCCTTCTGGAGGCGGGCGCGGCCGGCTATCTACTGAAAGGGGTGCGCGTACACGAACTGATTGATGCCATTAGAGCGGTGTATGCCGGCGAGTCGGTGCTTCATCCTGTAGTCGCCCGCCGGGTTATAGACCGCATGGTGTCCCCCGGCCGCAAGGAGACTCCGGCAGTAGAAGCTCTTAGCGAGCGCGAGATGGAGGTATTGAAGTTAGCCGCCACCGGCGTAAGCAATAAGGATATTGCCCAGCAGCTCTTCCTCAGTCCGCGCACCGTCCAGGTCCACCTGGGAAACATCTTTAGTAAGCTGGGGGTCGCTTCCCGAACTGAGGCGGTATTATACGCCTTGAGAAAGGGCTGGCTCACCCTGGAAGACCTGCCCTGAGCTTGGCTTGGCTTAAATAATTGGGGGTGCCGGTTATATGCCTCCGCGTATATCAAAGTTTATATACAGTAGTCATTTCTGGCTGGTGGTGGCCATGTTTGCCCTGGGGGTGGTCCTGCACTACCCGCAGCAGATACTAGGCACCGATTCGCCTTCCCTGCTTGCCTTTCTGGGCTTAACCCGGCACGCCGTGGAGCGGGTCTTCCTGCTTCTGCCGGTAGCCTATGTCGGCTTTATTTTCGGGCTTAAGGCGGGGCTGGCCAGCCTGGCGGTAGCCCTGGCCATTATGCTGCCCCGGGCTATTTTCCTCTCCACCAGCCCGCCCGATGCCTTATTTGAGACTGCGGGGATTATCGTTATCGGCGGCATAATTAATCTGTGGTTCCACTGGCACCGCCGGGATATTGCCCGGAGGAAGCGTGCCGAGGGAATGCTTGCCAAGATTATTGACGGCTCTTCTATCCCGGCGTTTGTGCTCAATAAGCAGCATATAGTCACTCACTGGAACACAGCCCTGGAATCTCTTTCGGCTGTAAAAAAGGAGGATATTATTGGGACAGATGGGCAGTGGAGGGCGTTTTACCCGGAAAAGAGACCGGTTATGGCTGATTTAATAGTGGACGGAGCCTCTCCAGATAAAATAGTCTCGCATTATAGAGGTAAATATGAAAAATCTAGCCTGATTGACGGCGCCTACGAAGCTGAAGATTGGTTTCCGGCTCTTGGCAAGAACGGCATGTGGCTTCATTTTACGGCCAGCCCTCTCCGGGATAGCCGGGGGGAAGTAATCGGGGCAATAGAGACACTGGAGGATGTCACCGAAAGAAAGAACGCCGAGGAGAGTCTGCGTAACCATTTGCGGGAGATTACCCGGGCTCAGGAGGAGGAGCGCCAGCGTATTGCTCGGGAGCTTCATGATGAGACTGCCCAGGACCTGGTGGTGCTCTCGCGTCAGCTGGATAGTTTTGTTGTTTCTGCTATCGACCGTCTTCCTGTAGAGGACATCTCACACTTAGAGGGGTTGCGGCAGCAAGCTGAGAGGATATTGGATGGGGTGCACCGTTTTAGCCAGGACCTGCGGCCTTCTGTATTGGATGACCTGGGTCTTGTGCCGGCACTGGAGTGGCTTGCCTCCGATATGACCGAGCACTTAGGCATAGCTGTGGATATGAAGGTGCTGGGTTCGGTGCGCCGTTTCCCTCCCGAGATAGAGCTGGTGCTTTTCCGTATTGCCCAGGAGGCGTTGAGGAATGTGTGGAAGCACTCCGGGGCATCAAAAGCCCGGGTTACCGTAGAATTCGGCGATGGTAAGGCCGTCTTGATGGTCGAGGATGAAGGCAATGGTTTTGAGCTGCCGGAGAGGATTGACGACTTGACTGTTACCGGTAAGCTTGGCCTGGCCGGTATGCAGGAACGAGCCCAGCTTATCGGGGGAAGCTTAAGGCTAGAGTCCAAGCCAGGCAAAGGGACAACAGTGACTCTGGAGGCTCCAGTTTAGGCTAACCTCTGGCTCTGGTCATAAAACAAAAAAACTGGTATAGTTTTAGTGTAAATGCGCTGCGCCATTATTGCCGATATCCACGCCAATCTGGACGCCTTTAAGGCAGTGTTGCTTGATGTCAAGGAGCAGGGGGAGGTGGAGGAGATATGGTGTTTGGGGGATATCATCGGCTATGGGCCGGACCCGCACCAGTGTATTGAGCTCCTGCGCCGGACTAACCATATCTGCGTGGCCGGTAACCACGACCTGGCTGTCATCGGTGAGGTTGATACCCACCAGTTTAATCCCGATGCCGTCGCCGCCTGTGAGTGGACGTCCAGGCAGTTAACCCCGCAGGATGTGCTCTATATTAAGGAACTGCCTATGGTTATTGAGAGGGACGACTTTACCCTGGTGCACGGCAGCCCCCGGGAGCCTGTCTGGGAGTATATCCTGTCACTCAGTGCCGCCAGTGAGAATTTTGCCTACTTCAAGACGAAGTATTGCCTGGTGTGCCATTCCCATGTACCGGCGGTATTTAAGCTGGGCAAGGGCGGTGCTTGTTCCTTTAACAAGTTCTTACCCGAGAGCGCGTTGGGGTTGGGGGAGGAGCGGTTGATTATTAATCCCGGCTCCGTGGGGCAGCCGCGGGACGGTGACCCCAGGGCCAGCTACGCTATCTATGACAGCGAGGCCGAACAGATTAAGCTCCGCCGTGTTCCCTACGATATTACCGCGACTCAATCTAAGATGGTGGGATTGAGATTACCGATGAGATTGGTGGCCCGATTGAGCCGCGGTGTTTAGATGGTTTGATTGTTACCCCCGTTGTTGACACGAAGTACGCTCAAAAGATAAACTTATTAGGTTGCCTTAAAAACCGCAAGTTATATTGATTCTTAGTGAGGAGGTGATTGACTTAGAGGTGAACGGTTGAATTTTATCCTGTCCTTTGGGCATATAGCAGATAGTGAGGAGTGAAGAATATGGCAAAAATACCAACTAAAATCGAGACTTGGCAGATGGTGGAACCGGGCAAGCTGGAGAGGAAGAGCATCGATGCCCCCAAGCTAAAGCCCGGTGAGGTTATGGTTGAGATTGCCGGCTGCGGCGTCTGCCATACCGACCTGGGCTATTTCTATGACGGCGTGCCCACGGTTAACAAACCGCCGCTTACCCTGGGGCATGAAATCAGCGGCACGGTAATAGCCGGTGACGAGGCCTGGGTGGGCAAGGAGGTGATTATCCCGGCGGTAATGCCCTGCAATAACTGCCCCATCTGCGCCGCCGGCCGGGGTAACCGCTGTCTGGCCCAGAAGATGCCCGGCAACAGCATGGAAATCTACGGCGGCTTCTCCAGCCACATCGTGGTGCCGGCTGAAGATTTGTGCCGGGTGTCACATAGGGACGGCGTTCCCCTTTCCCATTTCGCCGTCATCGCCGATGCCGCAACCTCGCCATATCAGGCGGCCATGAGGGCCGAGGTCAAGCCCGGTGATTTGACTATCATTATCGGGGTTACCGGCGGGCTGGGGGTATATGCCGGCCAGATTTGTAAGGCGCTGGGGGCTAAAGAGGTCATCGGTATTGCCCGTAACCCGGAGAAGCTTAAACGGGCCTTAGATTACGGTGCTACCCATGTCATCAGCTCGGTGGATAAAAGCCCCCGCGACATCAGGGACGAGTTCCGCGCCTATTGCAAGGAGAAGGGCGTGCCGGCGAACTACGGCTGGAAGATTTTTGAGTGGACCGGCACCGGCGAGGGCCAGGCCATCGGCCTGGAGCTGCTTTCCTTCATCGGCAAGTTGATAATCTGCGGCTTTGGTATGCAGAAGAACGAGTACTCTCTTTCCCGTTTGATGGCCTTTGACGCCGACATCCTGGGCTCCTGGGGCTGTCTGCCCAAGTACTACCCCGAGGTCCTGGACCTGGTGCTGAAAGGCAAGGTAGAGATAGAGCCCTTTATCGAGACCAGGCCGATGAGCCAGATAAAACAGGCCTTTGAGGATGCCCATAAGGGTGGGTTGATAAGGCGGATAGTACTGACCCCTGACTTTTAAAAATTAAAGCAAAAAGGAGGTATTAAAAAAAATGGCATTAGACTGGGTACCACGGTCACCACGGGACGAGATACTTAACCATCGTATTACCAGTGACGAGCGTCTTCAACGGACTGAGCCACCGCGCACCACCTATGAGTTGAAGCCACTGCTTGACCCCAAAGGTAACGAGGTAAAAGACCTTTACATTGCCTGGATTACGCTGGATAATCCGGCACAGTATAACTCTTATACCCTGGATATGCTTGCCGCCACCGCTGTTGCCTTTGATAAAGCTTCGCATGACCCCAGCGTAGTTTGTATTGTGTTTACCGGCGCTGGCGATAGAGCTTTCTGCACCGGCGGTAATGTTCCTGAGTATTCTGAGCACTATGTTATGAGACCGCTGGACTGCCAGGAGTATATGTCGGTTTACTGGCGCGCCTTTGATGCCGTTTGGCTCTCCCCTAAACCCTTTATTCGTCGGGCTAACGGTATGAGCATCGGTGGTGGTGAGGAGATAGGCGGCGTTTGCGACTTTACGGTGGCATCTGATACCGCTACCTTTGGTCAGGTGGGGCCGCTTCACGGTTCAACGGCTATGGGTGGCGCCTGCCAGTTCAAGTCTGTTGAGATGACTATGCAGGACGCTATGTGGAATGCCGTTTCCTGTGAGCAGTGGAGCGCCTACAAGATGTTTCGCAAGAACTATATCCATAAGGTAGTGCCGGTGCTTAAGCAGGACGATAAGTTCATCCGCAATCCAGAGGTTATCCTTGATAAGTATGTTGACAACGGTGAGATTGTCTATGGTGAATTCAAGGCCGGTGAGGAAAGGAAGAAGGCCAAGGAATTGGCCAGGTCATTGCCCAAGGACTTAGCCCTGCTGGATAAGGCGTGCATGGATATGGCTTGGACCTTTGCCAATCTGTATCCCCAGCAGGTTGCTGTATCATATGGCCTGCTGAGAGCCCAGAAGAAGTTAGCCTATGAGAGGACCAAGGCGGAGATAATCTGGTGGTGGGCAGCCAATGCCGGGGCATACGGGGAGTTTGATATGGGCATGAGTGCCTTCAATACCAAGAATGTAACCGGTACTACCAATGTCGATATCATCAAGCTGAGGCAGAATCTGGCCAAGGGTCATCCCTATGATGAGGAGATGTTTAAGGAGGTTATGCCTAAGCCTCAATAGAAACAGGTTGAGCTCGTCGATTCATCGTTGGAAAGCCCCGTGGTAAAGCTGCGGGGCTTTCTTTTTGGCTTGACAAAGGAGTAGCTACCGATTAGCATTTTATTGAGGTCGTGCTAGACGGGGAGCCAGCGGTGCCCTGAACTCGCAATCCGCTATAGCGGGGTTGAATTCCTGCTTGAGGCCTTTGTCTGGTGGGACTACCCGGACTAAGCGGTGTTGAAGGCCGGGTCCTGCGCGGCAGAGCTCTATGAATCCCGTCAGGTCCGAGAGGAAGCAGCGGTAAATAGAAGCCCTGGGTGCCGCAGGATTACCTGGCTGGAGCTGGCTGGTGCGGGCAAGCTGCGGGGCGGGGTCGAGGGTGGGTGCACGGCCTCATTATTTCTGATATGGATAACCAAAACTCGCTCCTCATTCAGACAAAAAGGCGGCTGCGGAAGTTTGGCCTTAAGCCGAGAAAGGGGCTGGGGCAGCACTTCCTGGTTGACGGGGAGGTGCTGGAGGCTATCATTTCCGCCGCCGGGCTTACCCCCGCCGACCTGGTGGTGGAGGTGGGGCCGGGGCTGGGTATCCTGACCGAGGAGCTGGCTAAAAAAGCCGGCGGGGTAATCGCCATTGAGCTGGATGATAAGCTGGCGGCTCTGCTGAAAGAAACGCTGGCTTCTTTTGATAATGTGACCATCGTCAACGATGATGTGCTTAATATTGAGCCGGGGGAGTTGTTAAAGGAGCAGAAAAGCCCCGTTTACAAGGTGGTGGCTAACCTCCCTTACTATATAACCTCACCCGTCCTGCGCCATTTCCTGACGGCGGCGGCCAAGCCCCAGATGATGATTGTCATGGTGCAGAAAGAGGTGGCCGAGGCTATTGCCGCCCAGCCCGGCGATATGAGTTTGCTCAGTGTCAGCGTCCAGTTCTACGGCAAGGCGGAGATAATCGGCCGTGTGCCGGCGCAGTCTTTTTACCCGGCGCCGGAGGTCGATTCGGCGCTGTTGCGCATCGGCCTCTACGCTGAGCCGGCGGTGGCGGTGGACGAGGGGGGATTTTTTGAGCTGGTGCGGGCCGGTTTTGCCGCCCCGCGCAAACAGATAGCCAATTCCCTGTCCCAGGGGTTTGGGTTACCCAGGGACGTGATTTTCCCACTCTTGGAGAAAGCCGGTATAACCTCGCAGCGGCGGGCGGAGACCCTGACCCTTGAGGAATGGGCCCGGCTGTGGCGGGTTTTTGAGGAGAAAAGAGATGCCCGATATTAAGGCGCCGGCCAAGATTAACCTGACCCTTGAGGTTCTGGGTGAGCGTCCCGACGGCTTTCATGAGATACGCAGCGTTATCCAGACGATAGACCTGTATGACAGCCTCCGTTTCCGCTCCAACCGCCAGCTCCGCTTCAGTTGTGACAACCCCGATTTCATCGTGGGGGAGAGTCTGGTATCGAGGGTGGCGGCTATGCTCCAGGAGGCCGGCGGTTCCTCCGGGGGGGCGGCCATAGATATTAAAAAGCGCATCCCTATGGTGGCTGGGCTGGGTGGGGACAGCAGTGACGCCGCCGCTGTTCTGAGCGGGCTTAACAGGCTCTGGAAGCTGCGCCTGTCACCGGCGGAGCTGGGCGAGCTTGCCCCCGGGCTGGGTTCCGATGTGCCTTTCTTTCTCTACGGGGGCACGGCTCTGGTGAAGGGGAGGGGGGAAGAGGTGACCAAGCTGCCGCCGCTTCCCCGGAGGTGGGTGGTGCTGCTGGTGCCGCCTTTTCCCCGGATGGCGGAGAAAACCGCAAAGCTCTATGCCAGCCTTAAATCGAGCCACTATACCGACGGGCAGATTACGGAAAAGCTGGTAAAGGCGTTGAACGAGGGGCGGGAGTTTAAGCCATCAATGCTCTTTAATACCTTTGAGAATGTCGCCTTTGAGCTTTTTCCCGGGTTTGAGACCTATAAAGAACATTTTATAAAGCTGGGCGCTAATAATGTGCACCTGGCCGGCTCGGGGCCGGCGCTGTTTGCCCTGCTGGATGACAAGATGCAGGCCGAGAATCTGTACGCCCGCTGCCGGCAGCAGAACCTGGAGTGTTATCTGGCGGAGACAACCGATATTAAGGGAGGTATCCGATGAGCAATACGCAGAAGAACCTTGAGGAGGCTTTTGCCGGGGAGAGCCAGGCCAGCCGGCGCTACCTTTTCTTTGCCGAGAAGGCGGACAGCGAGGGGCTGCCCCAGATAGCCAGGCTGTTCCGGGCGGCGTCCGAAGCGGAGACGGTCCACGCCCGCAATCATCTCAAGGCGATGGGCGGCATCGGCGCAACCGGGGATAACCTGAAGGCGGCCATCGGCGGCGAGAGCTACGAGTTCACCCAGATGTACCCCGGTTTCATCGAGCAGGCCAAAGCCGAAAATAACGAGAAGGCCGAGATTACCTTTAACTACGCCAACGAGGTGGAGAAGGTCCACCACGGGCTGTACCGGAAGGCGCTGGAGCTGCTCGAGGCGGGGCAGGAGGCCAAGGCCGAGCCTTACTTTGTCTGCCCGGTCTGCGGCTATACCGTGGCCGGTGAGGCCCCGGAGAAGTGCCCGGTCTGCGGCACGCCGCGTAAGATGTTCAAGAAGGTGGAGTAGTTTACCCCTTTTTCTGAGCCAGCCACCCCTTAATTACCTCTTCCTCATCGTGGCGGGTGTTTATCTTCCCGTTGAGCTTGGCCTGGTGAAGCAGGTTCAGCATCTCCTTTATCTGGGGGCCGGGGGCAATGCCCATCTGGATTAAATCGTCGCCGGTGAGCGACACCTGGACGTCTTTGAGCCGGTTGAGGAAAAGGTGAATGGCCTGGCTGGCTACCGCCGACTCGGTGACCAGTGAGTTAGCCTCCAAAGCCGAGGGTGAGAAATCGCGGAGGAGATTATAGATGGCGCTGGGCGAGACGCCGGGGGTGGACAGCGAGCGCATCTTGTTCTTGACGGCGATGGTATCCCGGAGGGTCTTGGCCGACAGCCCGGGCAGGTTGAGGAGCGATATAAGTTGTTCGATTTCTTCGGTGGTGAGGGGGTAGGCCAGCAGGGCTAGATACAGGTCGAACGAGGGTGGGGTGGGGGAGCATTCCTGGCGGGCCCGCTCGAATTTTTCCTTCAAGTACCCGTCACCCTTTAAAGACGGGTGTAGCGCCGCCAGCACCCCCAGTTCCCCGCCGCGGCTGAAGACCTTTTCCGGGTATTTTTCCTTGAAGATGCACTCCATCTCATAGCGTATGCGGTCGGCGCTTATAGTTTCCAGCATGGGTATATCCCGCTGGAGCAGGGTCTGGGTTCTTCTCTCCAGGTGGAAGTCCAGCCGCTGCTCGTAGCGCAACGCCCGCCAGATGCGGGTGGCATCATCGGTGAAGCTTTTCTCGTGGAGTATGCGGACGCGCTTAGCTTGCAGGTCGTCGCGGCCGCCGTGGGGGTCAACCAGCTTGCCGTAGTAGCCGGGATTGATGCGGATAGCCATGGCGTTGACGGTGAAATCGCGGCGGGAGAGGTCTTGGTCAATAGAGCTGGGCGTCACCGCGGGCAGGGCTCCGGGCTTCTCATAGGTTTCACTGCGGGCGGTGGTCAGGTCAACACTCCGGTCGTTCCACTGCAGTGTGGCGGTGTTAAAGCGGGGGTGGGTGGTGATTTTGCCCTGGTTGAGTTTCAGCTGCTGGGCCAGCTCGATGGCGTTGCCCTCCACGACAAGGTCAAGGTCGAAATTGGCCTGCTCCATGAGCAGGTCGCGGACAACCCCGCCGACCAGGTAAAGCTTCTCCCCGCGGCTGTTGGCCATCTCGCCGGCCACCCACATGAAGTTGACCAGCTCCGGGGGCAGCTGTTTTTCGATTAGTTTGCCGAAGTTAATGCGCTTGGGCATGTCCTATAAAAATTATAGCACATGTTAGGGGGTTTAAGGGGGACGAAGTCCCCCTCTTTGGGTGGGGGGAAAGGGCTTTAGCCCTTTTACATTAAGGGTGGCGGGTGGGAAAAGATATAAATGGGGTGGGGTTAAGATTAAACTCTATCAGGCACATATGCTATAATGGCTGGCAATAATGATTGTTGTAACCGGTGCCGCCGGCCACGTTGGAGCTAATCTTGTACCGGCTCTGATGGCCCAGGGCCGCCCGGTGAGGGTTCTGGTCCATGCCGACCGGCGGGCTTTCCAGGGGCTGGACGTTGAGGTTATCCAGGGCGATATCCGCGACCCGGAGTCTCTGGTAAAAGCCTTCAAGAACGCCGAGGTGGTCTATCACCTGGCGGCTCGCATCTCCATCGCTCAGTATGATTGGCCTTTACTTGAGGCGGTCAATGTTGCCGGCACCCGGAATGTGGTTGAGGCCTGCATACGCTGCGGGGTGCGCCGCCTTATCCACTTCAGCACCATCCACAGCATAGCCCGGTCAAGTGCCGACGGCCCGGTTGATGAATTAGAGTCCCTGGTTGAGTCCCGGCGCTACCCGGCCTACGACCGCTCCAAGGCGGCGGCGGAAGGAGAGGTGCGCCGGGGGATAGAGAAGGGGCTGGACGCGGTTATCATCAGCCCCACCGGGATTATCGGCCCGAAGGACTACAAACCTTCACACTTCGGTGACGCCCTGCTGAGACTGGCCAACGGCAGGCTGCCGTCACTGGTCAGCGGCGGGTTTGACTGGGTGGATGTCCGCGATGTCGTCCGGGGGGCGCTGCGGGCTGAAGAGAAAGCCCCGGCCGGGGCCAAGTACATCCTTTCCGGGCACTGGGTATCGCTGCGGGAGGTGGCCGTGCTGGCAGCGGAGATAACCGGAGTACCCGCTCCCGGTTTTGTCTGCCCCATGTGGCTGGCCCGGGTCGGCGCCCCGTTCATCACCACCTTTGACCGTGTGGCCGGGAGGCGGCCGCTCTACACCAGCGCCTCTCTGCAGGCACTGCGGAATAACCAGAACATAAGCCACCAGAAAGCGACCCGGGAGCTGGACTATCACCCGCGGCCATTTCGGGAAACGCTTATCGATACCCTGCGCTGGTTTGAGGATAACGGCCAGCTTATCCAACCCTTAAAGATAAAGTCGGCGGGGTCGTCTTGAGCGAGCTGGCCGTTTTTAATATTCTCATCGCCAGTTGGTTTGCCCTGGCAGTAGTCGTTTTTTTAACCCTGCTGTTCTTCGCCGCCCCCTACGGCCGCCATGTCCGCCGCGGCTGGGGCCTGGCCATAAACAACCGGACGGGCTGGGTTATAATGGAGGTGGCGGCGCCGGTGGCCTTTGCCGTGTGCTTTGTCCTCGGCGGGAACCCCAATACCGTTACCACCCTGGCCTTCCTGGGATTATGGGAGGCCCATTACCTGCACCGGGCTTTCATCTACCCGTTTAGTTTGCGCAGCCGGAGAATGCCGCTGCTCGTTATTAGCTTTGGGTTTATATTCAACATGGTGAACGGCTACCTCAACGGGCGCCACATTTTCTATTTCTCCGGCGGCTACGGAAACCAGTGGCTGGCCGACCCGCGGTTTATCGCCGGGGTGGTTCTGTTTATCACCGGTTTCATCATCAACCGGCAGGCCGACCGGATACTGGATAACTTGAGCAAATCGGCTGACTCCGGTTACAAGGTTCCCTACGGCGGACTCTACCGCTGGATTTCCTGCCCCAACTACCTGGGGGAAATTATTATCTGGCTGGGTTGGGCGGTGGCGACCTGGTCGCTGCCGGGGCTGGCCTTTGCCGTATGGACTATTGCCAATCTTGCCCCGCGCGCCCGTTCCCACCACGCTTGGTACCGCCAAAACTTCCCGGATTACCCGCCCCGCCGCCGGGCGCTCCTGCCGGGGATATGGTAAGAAAATAGCCCCCAAAATCATTGATATGGGGTTATCCTTTGCTTTATAATGAACTCCGTGAAAGTCGTCTCAATTGTGGGCATGACCGGCGCCGGTAAATCAGAAGTTTCTAAGGTATTTGAGCAGGAAGGTTTTACCGTAGTAAGGTTCGGTGACCTGACCGATGAAGAGATGAAGCGGCGGGGCTTAAAGCCCAACGAGGCCAGTGAGCGCCTGGTAAGGGAGCAGTTCCGTAGGGAGCACGGGCCAGCCGCCTACGCCGAGCTTAACCAGCCCCGGATTGAGCATGCGCTGAAAGGCTCTGACGTGGTCATTGACGGCCTCTATTCCTGGGAGGAATACATCTGCCTTAAGTCTTGCTATGTGGATAGTTTTTACTTGGTGGCGGTGTGGTCACCGCCAAAAACAAGGTACGGCAGATTGGCCAGCCGGTCGAGCCGGCGCCTGACCCCGGAGGAAGCGGCCGGACGGGATATAGCCGAGATAGAGAACATCGCCAAGGGTGGGCCTATCGCCATGGCCGATTTCACCATCATTAACGAGTCCTCCCTGGAGGAGCTTAAAAAAGAAGCGGCAAGGATTGTATCGGCGTTAAAATGGAAAAAGTGACCCGACCTGATGTTGACCAGTATTTCCTGAAGATAGCCTCGGTGGTGGCCGAGCGCTCCACCTGCCGCCGGCACCATGTTGGGGCGGTGGCGGTGAGGAATAAACACATACTGGCTACCGGCTATAACGGCGCCGCCGCCGGACTCAAGGACTGCCTTGAGCTGGGCTGTCTGAGGGATGAGATGAATATACCCTCCGGGGAGAGGCACGAAATATGCCGGGGCATCCACGCCGAGCAGAATGTAATCGTGCAGGCCAGTCTCCACGGCGTCAGCCTGGAGGGGAGTACCATCTACTGCACCCATACGCCCTGCGTGCTCTGCGCCAAGATGCTGGTCAACGCCAAGATAGACCGCTTTGTCAGCTTTGCCAGGTATAACGATGACTCGTTTATTGACCTGTTCGGGGAGGCGGGCATAAAGTTCGATACCAGGGAAAGGCCGCCTTCCCAGATAGGCTACCTAGACTAACTAAACACTTGACATATGGCGAAAATTGGTGGAATATATGGGCGATGTCAGTGCTGCCCGCTAAGGTAATTGTTAACCCTGTGGCTGGGGCCTCTTCCACGCGCCGCAAGTGGCCTATCATCAACCGGCTGCTGAATCGCATCGGTCTCCCCTTTGACTTTGAGTACACTGAGGGCGTGGGACATGCTATAGAGCTGGCCCGCCTTGCCGCCAGCGATGGCTACCGCTACCTGGTGGCGGTGGGTGGGGACGGCACGGTGAACGAGGTTGCCAACGGCATACTCCATTCCACCAACGCCGCCACCACGGCGCTGGGCATCGTCAGCACCGGCACCGGCAGCGATTTTATCCGCTCGGTCGGTATCTCCCGCGATTACACCACCGCCTGCTCCGCCCTGACCAGCCCCCGGAGACTGTCTATTGATGTCGGCGTTATTGAGTACCAGAGTAAAGGGCAGACCTTAGAGCGATTTTTTATTAATACCGCCGGCGTCGGCTTTGATGCCGCCGCGGTTAGAGAAACCGAGCGCCTGCCCAAGTACTTCGGCGGCACTATTCCCTATATCGTCGGGGTGTTGAGGGCCTTGCTTACCTATAAGAATAAACCGGTGGTGGTGAGGGTGGGGGACGAGGTGGAGAGCTACCGGGTGCTGAATATGGCCGTGGCCAACGGCGGTTACTTCGGCGGCGGTATGCATATCGCCCCGCAGGCCGAGATGAGCGACAGCCTGCTGGATGTGGTCATTATCGGTGATATGGGTAAGCTGGAGCTGCTAAAGGAGTTTCCCACGATATATAAGGGGACGCACATCAATCACCCCAAGGTCACTGTGAAAAAGGGAAGTAATATCTCTATTGAATCCTCCGAGCCGATGCTGGTCTATGCCGACGGAGAGTCGCTGGGAGAGTGCCCGGCCTCTTTCCGGGTGGTGCCGGGGGCTTTAAGCCTGGTGGTTTAGGATACGAGCCAAGTAATCCCTTTCCCCTCCCCAACCCCATTTCAAACCTGCGTCTTTCTTTCCCGCCCTCCCACCCTACAGAAGTGATACTTCTATTAATTTTATCTTAGGGGGAGTGGGGAAAAGGGGAGGCGACCAATCAGGGGTATTTTTGCCCCAAAAAAACTTTGTTTTTTCGGGGGCCCCGTATCCGCTTTTGAAACTTTGGGTGGTGAAGCTATGAATTCAGGGGGTTTAAGGGGGACGAAGTCCCCCTTTTTTAAGAAAATAATTCCCCTTCCCCTTGATAAGGGGAAGGGGATAAAGGGGATAGGGTTTCCCCATAAAAAGCTACTCTATGTTTTCCCCTTGATAAGCCCCCTGGTACCCTTTAGTCTTCTGGCTCAATCTCAGGAAGATAAGCTGGGCAACTCTGGCATTCTGCTGCAGGCGAAACCCCTGTGAATTATAGACCACCATCAGGGACTGGGAGCGGCCGGAATATCCGGCATCCCATACCGCCGTGCCCACGGTGACACCGCAGCGGAGCAGGCTGGAGCGGGGTCTACCCAGCGCCATAATGTTATCGGGCAGGTGGACAACCTCGTTGTAGGTAATGATATAGGCGCCGGGGATGAGGTCTATAAAGCCCAGCCCGTCAAAGACCAGCGGCGCTAGGTCGGAGACCAGCCGCTGGCTGTCTTCAACCGCTATCCGGCCCGGTGACTGCAGTAGTGCTATATCACGCAGGGTGAGGTCAACACCGTTGGGCTGCAGCTGCTTTTCTATATCAACGCAACCTTCAATTAGGGGCGGTTTTTTATTGAGTAGCCGCTGGATTTCCTGCCGGGATAAGACAGCCGTCATTTTATCTCCGCATATTCTAACACATACCTAGACTGAATAGGAATTGACAGGCTAAACGGGGGCTCCATTATAATGCATCAATTAGTTCTTCGGGGACGATTAATTTAAGGGGGAATTATGCCGGTAAAGATAGTTACCGATAGCGGCGCCGACCTGCCCAACGAACTGGCTGAGGAGCTGGGGATTGCCGTGGTGCCCGTATACGTGCGTTTTGGCGAAGAGGTCTACCGCGACCGGGTGAGCATCAGCGAGGATGAGTTTTATGAGAGGTTGACACATGACCCTGTCCACCCCAATACTACTCAGCCCGGACCACAGGATTTTCTTGAGGTTTACCAGAAGCTGTCAGCAGACGCCGACGGCATTGTTTCCATCCATATAACCGGTAAACTAAGCGGTACCTATAATTCGGCGCTGATGGCCAGGGATATGCTGGAAACGGGATGTCCTGTTGAGGTGGTTGATTCAGAGACACTGAGTATGAGTGTGGGCTTGATGGCTATAGCCGCCGTGCAGATGGCTAAAGCCGGAGAGAGTATGGACAAGATTGTGGCCGAGGTGAAAAAGGCCATGCCTGAATCGTCTATGCTTTTCCTTCTGGATACCCTGGAATACCTCAGAAGGGGTGGGCGTATCGGTAAGGCCAAGGCACTGCTGGGTTCAGTATTGAACTTAAAGCCGATGCTTACTGTGAAAGATGGAGAACTGGTGCCGGCGGGTCAGGTTCGCACCCGGGCTAAGGGTATGGATAAGCTGTTTGACTTTGCCAAAGAGGTAGCTGATATTCAGGATCTGGCTGTTGTCTACAACACCACCCCCGATGAAGCGCAGGCTCTGGCTGAGCGTATCGGTTCCGTGTTTGACAGGGAAAAGATAAGGATAGCCAGGGTAGGGCCGGGACTTGGGGCGCACGCTGGCCCAGGGGCAATGCTTGTAGCCATTAGAGGCAAGTAGTCAGCCGGCGGTATTTTATCTCCGCGGATTTTAACACATACCTAGACTTAATAGGAGTTGACAGGGTGGGTGGAGGTTCTATTATAATGCATCAATTAGCCTGTAGAGAGCGAATAATTTAAGGGGGAATTATGCCGGTAAAAATAGTTACCGATAGCGGCGCCGACCTGCCAGAAGAGCTGGCTAAGGAGATGGGGATTAGCGTGGTGCCCCTGTATGTGCGTTTTGGCGGAGAGGTCTACCGTGACGGGGTGAGTATCAGCGCGGATGAGTTTTATGAGAGGCTGACACATGACCCTGTCCACCCCAGCACTACTCAGCCCGGACCGCAGGACTTTCTTGAGGTCTACCAGAAGCTGTCAGCAGACGCCGACGGCATTGTTTCCATCCATATCTCCGGTAAACTGAGCGGCACCTGCAATTCGGCGCTGATGGCCAGGGATATGCTGGATACGGGGTGTCCTGTTGAGGTGGTTGATTCAGAGCAGCTGACTATGAGCCTGGGCTTGATGGTTATTGCCGCCGCCGAGATGGCTAAAGCCGGGGAAGGCATGGACAAGATTGTGAAATGGATAAAACAGGCCATTCCTAAGACATATTTGTTTTTCCTTCTGGATACCCTGGAATACCTCAAGAGGGGTGGGCGTATCGGTAAGGCGAAGGCACTGCTGGGCTCAGTATTGAAGGTAAAGCCCATGCTTACTATAAAGGATGGAGAGCTGGTGCCGGTGGGGCAGGCCCGCAACCGGGCTAAGGGTATGGATAAGCTGCTTGAATATGTCAAAAATGCGGGAGATATTAAGGATCTGGCTGTCGTCTACAACACCACCCCCGACGAAGCACAGGCTCTGGCTGAGCGTATCGGCCCCGTATTTGCTAAGGAGAAGATAAGGATGGCCAGGGTAGGAGCAGGACTTGGGGTGCACGGTGGGCCCGGGGCAATGATTGCCTCCTTTATAAAAGCATAGTCAGCCGGCGGTATTTTTTCGTTTTCCCTTAGATTTCTTTAGACACTGTTTTACGGCGGATTATCCCTTTGCACCCAAAAAAGTGACGCCGATATCTCTTTGTGCTAAAATGGCGGTTAATATCTAGCCGGGGGTGTTTATTAAAATGACTAAATCGGCCTGGGGTTGGACCTGGTTTGGCTTTCTGCTGGCGCTGGATATCGCTATCCCTTGGTTTGTCCTCACCCGTGTAGAAAGGCTGAGCGGCGCCTTTCTCTTCTGGACAATCTGGGCGGCGGCGGCTATTATCAGCGCCTTTATCATCTTATTGAAATGGCGGGGGGTGGAAAAATGAGCGCTACCTTCTGGGTCTGGTTTGGTATTGCCGCTTATATCGCCGTGGGGCTGGGCATCGCCCTGATGGCCCGGCGGAAGCTGGGAGTGGGGGTAAGCGAGTTTTTCCTGGCCAACCGCAAGGTCGGCGGCTTTATTTCGGCGCTGACCTACAGCGCCACCACCTACAGCGCCTTTATGATGGTGGGGCTGGCCGGCCTGACCTATCTCACCGGGGTCGGCGCCCTGGGCTTTGAGCTGACCTACCTCTGCGGCATGTTCATGATGGTCTTCTTCCTGCCCCGCTTCTGGCTGGTGGGTAAGAAATACGGTTATATTTCGCCTACGGAGCTTTTGAGCGACCGCTACCAGAATAAGGGAGTGGGGGCGACCACCGCTATATTGGCCCTGGTCTTTCTGGTTCCTTACGGGGCGGTGCAGCTGATGGGCGTGGGCTACCTGATGAACGGCATCAGCGGAGGGGCCATACCGGTGGTGGCCGGCATTATCATCGCCGTGGTCTGCGCCATCGCCTGGTCAAGCATTGCCGGTCTGCGTTCGGTGGCCTGGACCGACGCTTTCCAGGCGCTGATTATGATTGTCACCTCGGCGGCGGTGCTGGGGGTGGTCATTGCCGCGCTGGGCGGCTTTGGCGCCTTTTTCAGCAAGCTGGAGGCGGCCTCGCCGGGGCTGCTGACCGTACCTACCGCCGGCGGCGCCTGGAACATCAACATGTTTATCGGCCTGGCACTCCCCTGGCTCTTTTTCTTGATATCCAATCCCCAGGTGAGCCAGCGGCTCTTTATCCCCAAGTCGGTTACCGCCATGAAGCAGATGCTGGGCGGTTTTCTTATCTTTGGTTTTATCTATACCCTGATATCGGTGTTGTGGGGTTTTAGCGCCACCCTGCTGGTGCCCGGGCTGGAGAACGCCGATCTGGCCACGCCGAAACTGCTGTCTCTGACCATGATACCTACCGGCCTGGCTATCGTGGTAATGATTGGCATCACCGCTGCCGCCATCTCCACCATAGATTCCATACTGCTCACCCTGTCTTCGGTCTGGGCGCGCGATATCCACAAGGGGCTTATCAACCCTAAAGTCTCGGAGAGGGGGGAGCTTAAGGTGGGGCAGTGGGTTATCCCCATAATGGCCATCATCGCCTTTCTTTTTGCCATGTGGGTGGCCGAGCAACCGGGGGGAATGTTGGATAATATGATTGCCCCCCTTTCCTCGGCGGCTTCGGCCGGTCTCTTGATGGCGGTGCCGGCTATCTTCGGCGCCTTTTTCTGGAAGCGGGCCACGGCGCCGGGGGCCATGGTGAGCTGTATCGCCGGGGCTGTAGTCGTCCTGCTTTTTGAGGTAATTTACCGCGTAACCGGCTGGCGGCCTATGGGCTGGTGGCCGGGGACATGGGGGTTTATCGTCTGCGTTATTCTCTTTATCGGCGTTAGCCTGTCCACCAGGCCGCCTAAAGAGAAGGCGGAGGAGTTTATCGGCTACCTCCGGGAGGCACTTAAAAAAGGTAACTTTATCTAGGCTGGGTTTTAGCTTCCTGCCGCTGGTGCGCTGATAGCATATCGGCCACCAGCTGGGGCAATTGCCGGGTATCAATCGGCTTGGATACGTAGCTGTCACAGCCGGCTTCAAAGGCTTTCTCCATGTCTCCCTTCATGGCGTGGGCGGTGAGGGCGATGATGGGGATGTGGCTGAACTGCTCGGCTTTCCTGAGCCTTTTGGCCACCTCGAGACCGCTCAACTTGGGCAGCCGGATATCCATCAGGACTAGGTCGGGGTGGTCTATGGCGGCGATAGCCAGCGCCTCTTCCCCATCTATTGCCTTGAGCAGTAGATAGTTATCCGACTTGAGGATCATTTCAATCAATCTCATGTTCATGGGGTTGTCTTCGACAATTAAAACCTTATACTTCATGGCTATTTACCTCCTTGGAAGATAGGGGCAGGGTAAAGCTGAAGCGGCTTCCTTCTTCGTATTGGCTCTCTACCCAGACTCGCCCGCCGTGCTTTTCCACGATTTGTTTTACTACCACCAGCCCCAGCCCGGTGCCGCCGCTGCTTCCCCGGGTGGGGGTGTTGTCAAGCTGGCAGAAGGGTTCGAATATCCTCTTCTGGTCTTCCTTCTTGATGCCTATGCCATTGTCGGCCACGCTGACCCGGCAGTGAGCGCCGTTTTTTACCGCTTGAATCTCAATCTTGCCCCCCTCCGGGGTGAAGCGGGACGAGTTGCTGAGCAGGTTGAAGAACACCTGCCTCAGTTTGGCTTTATCGGCATGGACGGGGGGCAGGTTTTCTTCTATCTGAATCCTGAGGCTCTGCTGCCTCGGTTTGAGTATGGGTAGCATGGTGTTTTTTAACGACTCTATTACCTCATGTAAGGCTAATTTGGCCAGTTTGAGTTCCGTCCGGCCCGATTCTATCTTGGAAAGGTCGAGGACCTGGTCGATTAAGCCGAGCAGGTGGCGGCCGCTGTTTAAGATGTCCTCAAGGCACCGCCGCTGCTTCTTGTTCACCGGCCCCGGCACCTGGTCTAACATCAGCTCTGAGAAGCCGATAATGACATTGAGCGGGGTGCGTAGCTCGTGGGACATGTTGGCCAGAAATTCTGACTTGAGCTGGCTGGCCTGCTCCACCTCTCTGGTCTTTTCCAGGAGTTTCCGCTGTCTTGAGCGCAGTTCATGGTTCTGCTCATCCAGCTGGCGGTTTTTCTCCCGCAGCGCCTCATAGAGTTCGGCGTTTTTGAGGGCCGGGCCCAGTCCTTCACCGATGGTGTTGAGCAGGTGGATTTCTGCCGAGTTGAAGCTGTGCAGCTGGCGGCTGGCGATAATCAGAGTGCCGATTATCCGGCCGCTTGACCGCAGGGGGACAGCGGCGATAGATTTTAGCCCCTCCTCCATCAGCAGGCTATCGGCCAGCTGGGGGTATTTGGCCGTATCCTCTATTACCACCGGCATGCCCGATAAAATCATCCGGCCGGTGATGCTGTTGCTGGTTGGTAGTTTCCTTAGCTTCTCCAGGAATCTGCTTGATACCCCGCCGCGGGCAATGGCGCTTACCTCTCCCCTTTGCTCGTTAGCTAGCAGTATCGCCCCGCTCTCTATCGCCATTAACCGCAAAACCTTTTCTAGGGCGTTGCTTAAGACCTGCTCCAGTGCCAGCATCTCGGTGCCGGTTTGGGCTATCTGGTGGAGGATGGTAAATTCCTTAACCTTGGCTTCCAGGGCGTGAAGCAGCTCTATTTTTTCTTCCTTTAAGCCCTTGGTTATGCTCTTCAACATATCGTCACTCACCCCGAAGCTACTGGCGCTGCCTTTGTCTGGTTCAGGGCACGGTTTATCATCTTCTTCAGCACTTCTATGTCTATGGGCTTGGTGATGTGCGGTACTCCCGTTTTTTCCAGAAAGCTGTGGGTGGCGCCCTGCATAATATCGCCGGTGATGAATATTACCCTCCGTGTCAGCGCCGGGACTGTTTCTTCAATGTGGTGGTATAGCTCAATGCCGCTCATGCCCGGCAGTTTAATGTCCAGCAGGATGAGGCTGTACCTTTCCGTCTTGAGCCGCTCCAGAGCCTTATTGGCGTTATTTATCGTTTCCACGCTGTGTCCCCATTCGGTTAACAGACGTTTGAGAAAGACGAGGATAGCCACCTCATCGTCCACCACCAGTATCTTGGCCCCCCGGGGTTTCCGGGGTTCTTTTTTGATTTCTTCGGCTTTTCCCGGCTGGGCGGGCTTGGCCACCATGGGTATTTCAATGACGAAGGTAGCTCCCTTGCCTAATTCGCTTTCGGCGTATATTCTGCCATTGTGCTGGGTGATGATACCGTGGCAGATGCTTAAGCCTAAGCCGGTGCCATCGCCCACGTCTTTGGTGGTGAAGAAGGGGTTGAATATCTTGTCCAGGTTTTCCTTGCTTATCCCGGCGCCGTTATCGGTGAAGGAGGCCCGGATGTTACTGCCTATCCTTTCTGTCTTCACCAGCAGCTTGCCCTTGTTGTGCGCCTTGGTTATGAAGTGTTCGGCATTGAGGATGATGTTGAGGAATACCTGCTGAAGCTGGCCGGCGTCAGCCATGGTGGAGGGCAGGTCGGGGCTTAGCCGGTTTTCCACATCAATGTTATTCACCTTCATCTCGTAGGCGCGGAGTTCCAGGACTCTGTTTATGATTTCATTGATGTTGGCGTATTCCCGCCCCGGTTTGCGCTGGTGGGCGAAGACAAGCAGGTTTTCTACGATCTTGGCCACCCGCTGGGCTTCACTGTGAATTACCTGCAGGTCCTGCTTCATGTCATCGGGGATATCCCGGTTGAGCATCAGGTGGGAGAAACCGATAACGCCGGTAAGGGGGTTGTTTATCTCGTGGGCGACGCCGGCGGCCAGCTGCCCGATTGAGGCCAGTCTGCCAGCCAGGTTGAGTTCCTGCTCGAGTTGCTTCTCTCTTTCTTCCGCCTGCCGGCGCTCGGTGATGTCCATGTAGTTGCCCAGTATGGCCCGCCCCCCCCGGTACGGGATGGATGTGACCGTCTCCATAACCCACCGGGTCTCTCCGGCTTTGTTAAGCACCCGGAACTGATAGGGGGAGGAGCGTTCCCCATTTAACATCTTTATTGCTTCTTCTCTCACCTTGGCCCGGTCCTCATCGAGGACAAGGGCTAGAGAATCCATGCCTGTGAGTTCGTCTTCGGTGAAGCCGGTGAGTTTCTGGAACTGGGGGTTAGCCATCTGGAACTTTCTGCCCTTTACTATATAGATGCCGACCTGCGAGCTGTTGGTTACCGTCTTGAATAGCTTTTCCATCTGCTTGCGCTCGGTGATGTCCCTGGAGATGCTGATGTGACCAATCACGTTGCCCCGGCCATCTTTGAGCACGCTGGTGCTCAGCTCGCCGGGGAATTCGGTGCCATCTACCCTGAGCAGGGTGTATTCCCCGCCTCCGATTAACCCCTCTTTTAGAGCCTTGCGTATGTCGGCACCTATTCTTTCATGGTCGCGGGGGGCAACCAGGTCAAAAGCGCTTCTTCCCAGCATTTCGTCTTCGGAAGCGAAGCCGTGTATCTGGACTGCTCTTTGGTTAACCTTGAGGATGGTGCCGCCAAGCGTTGCCACTACTATGCCATCGGTGACCGACTCAAACATTCTCTCCAATCTCTCCTGGCTGTGTTGTAGTTCTTCTTCGGTAGCCTGTAGTTCTTCGTTAATGGTTCTGAGTTCTTCGTTCTGGGTATCCAGTTGCTCGTTCTTTTCCTGTAGCTGCCCTTCCGCCTGCTTGCGGTCGGTGATATCGCGGGCAAATATAAAAAATTGCCCTTCGTCCCCACCAAGGTAGTTAGCACTTATCTCAACATCGATTATCTTGCCGTCTTTACGTCTGTGCCGGCTTTCAAAACTGGCATGACCTTGCTCAATTATTTTCGCAATATGTTGAGCAACCTCCTCGGGGTTTTCCGCAGCTTCTAAATCCGATATGGACATTTTGAGCAGCTCTTCTCGCGTATAACCTACCATCTTGCAGTATGAGTCGTTAACTTCAAGCAATTTACCTTTAAGGTTGATCATCCAGAAGCCGTCAAGGGCTGTTTTTAGGATTGACTGCAGTTTCTCTTCAGCTTTCTTTCGCTCGGTGATATCTCGGCACACACAGAATATTAGCTTCTGACCGGCGATTACGGTCCCGTTGGTGCTGATTTCGACATCAAAAACGCTGCCATCTTTACGCCGGTGCTTTGTCTCGAAGTGGTCACCAGTCTCATCTACGGTCCGTATCATCTCCAGCACTTGCTCACGTGGGTACAGGTATTCCCAGTCCCGCACGTGGAGCTCGGCGGCCTCCTCGGGGGTATAGCCCAGCATCTCGGCAAACCGCTGGTTGGCCTCATACACCTTACCGTCCTGGTCGAGGATAACGATGCCGTCCCGGGACTGGTCCACCAGGATGCGCCGCCGGGTGGCTTCATCGGCCAGCGCCTGCTCGGCCTGCTTGCGCTCGGTGATATTCCGGGTGACCTCAAGGCAGGAAACTATTTCTCCTTTTGCGTCTCTGATGGGACTGGCCGTGTTTTCCCAGTAGGCGACTTCACCCGAAGGGTCTATTATCCTCCTCTCCGAGGTGTGTGACTTGCCGTCCTTAAATGCCTTTTTTACCGGGCAGCTAACGCATATCTTGTCTATACCTTCATAGACCCGGTAGCATTTCTCGCCGAGGCGGTCACCGTAAAACTCCTTTATCGGCCCATTCTGATAGATGATGTTAAAGTCTTTATCCATTATATTGAGGCCATCTTCCATGGCATCTATTAGTGACTGCAGTTTGTTCTTTCCGGCCTGGAGGGCTTCCTCCGCCTGTTTGCGCTCGGTGATGTCCCTGATAATTACCTCATCGGCAGCACGCCCGTTATATTCGGTCAGGGCGGCGTTTATTTCAATATCCCGGATTTTCTTATCCTTGGTTACCGCTTGAATTTCGTAAACGGGGGGCACCTTTTTGCCGGCCAGCCTGGCCTGGTACCTGGCCAGGGTCAGTTTCTGGGATTGGGGGGTGAGCAGCTCGGTAAAGGGCATGCCGAGCAGTTCTTTTTTACCGTAGCCGGATATGCGGACCAGGGCGGTGTTTACCATCTTGAAGACACCGTCCTGAATAATAGCTATGCCGTCGGCGGCATGCTTGATAAGGTTGAAATATTTGTCCCCGTTTAATCTTTCCGGGCTGTCTTTCTTCTTTTTGGTTGCTATGGCCATTACTGCCTTGCCTCCCCCTTACCTGTATTTTCAGGTTACGCAGGAGTTATAAGCGGTTTTTTAGGAGGCGGTGGCGCAGAGGTCTGCAACGTATTGCCTGGCTTTGTCCAGCAGGTCCTCCGGGTTGAATGGCTTGGTTATGTAGGCGGTGGCGCCCATCTCCTGGCTTAGCTGGCGGTTGAGTTCGTGGCCGACGCCGGTGAGCATGACCACGGGGATGTCCTTGGTTAGCTCGTTGTTCTTGATGGCGTAGCAGGCGGTGTAGCCGTCCAGCTTTGGCATCAGGATGTCCATCAGGATCAGGTCGGGTTGCTCGTTATAGGCGATGTTTACCGCTTCTTCGCCGTTGCTGGCTTCCAGGACGGTGAACTCTGGTTCCAGGATGTCTTTTACCAGTAGTCTGATGTAGAGTTCGTCATCGGCAACTAGGATTTTCTGCTTGTCGTTCATTTTTCTGTCTCCCTTCCTGTATTTTGCCGCTTGCTGCGACGATATTTTTTAATCTATTCATAGGATAGCGCGCGCGTAGTCAAAAACTCATAAAATGAGAATAAGATGCTCATAAGGGAAGGGTCAGAAAAGCATCAACGCCGCCTGTTTATCAGGCGGCGTTGGTTGGGGGAGGGGGTATGTCTAGCTCTGGGGGGGCGTCCTTCTGTTGAACATATAGCCGAAGCCGGGGCGGTTGAGTATATAGTGGGGTTGAGCCGGGTCGGGTTCCAGCTTGCGGCGTAACTGCCAGATACAGGTGCGCAGAAGGTCAACATCGTCAACGTATTCCTGCCCCCACACCTGGCTTAAGATTTCCTTGGGTTTGATAAAACGGCCGGCTTTGGTTAGCAGGTAGTGAACCAGGTTGAATTCGGTGGGCGTTAGCCTTACCTCTTTGCCGTCCTTGAAGACGCGCTGTTCGGCCAGGTTTATCTTAAGCAGTTGGTCGGCAAATTCTACCTGGTCCCGGGCCTGGTACAGCTCGGCGCGGCGGAAGATGGCCTGTACCCGGGCGGATAGCTCGGCCATCCCCACCGGCTTGGTGCAGTAGTCATCGGCACCGTGGTTGAGTGCCTGCACGATGTCGTCTTCGCTTTCCTTTATGGTGAGCATGATGATGGGGACCTTGGATACCTGACGGATGCGCTGCAGTACCTCCCAGCCGTCTATGTCGGGCAGGACAATATCCAGTATGACCAGGTCCGGCTGCTGGCTGCGCACTGCCGAGATGCCGTCGTAGCCGGTGTAGGCTTTGAGCACCTCCACCTCAATCTGGCTCAGGTTGTGCTCGATGAGCCTGGCCAGCAGGACGTCATCGTCGATGACCAGCACCTTTTTTTCTTTCTGTTTAGTTTCTTGTACCAAGGTATCTCCTTACCGTGCTGATGAACTGCTCGACGTTGATGGGTTTGGAGATGTAGTCGTTGCAGCCGGTTTTTAGTATCTTTTCCCGGTCCCCTTTCATGGCGCAGGCCGTCAGCGCCAGGATGGAGGTTTCTCTGGTGGTATCCTTGGCCCTTATTATCCTGACCAGTGTCATGCCATCAATATCAGGTAGTTGCACGTCCATCAGGATGAGGTCTGGAAGATTGGCTTTAACCTGGTTTAGTGCCTCCTGCCCGGTGGTGGCACTGACCACGGTGTACCCTTGTGATTCCAGAATATGCTGGGCCAGCCTCATGTTCATGGGGTCGTCTTCCACCAGTAATATCGTTTTATTGGGCATCCGGTTCCCTCCCGTTTTGGGTAAGGGGGATGGTAAAGGTGAAGATGCTGCCGCCGCCCGGTTCGCTTATAATCCAGATGCTGCCGCCGTGAAGCTCCACCAGCCTCTTGGCTATGGACAGGCCGAGCCCCACCCCCTTGGTGTTGTCTCCGGGCTTCTTCTTTACCTGGCCGAACTCTTCGAATATCTTCTGCTGGTCTTGGGGGCTTATGCCGATGCCGTTATCAGTGACCGAGCATTGTAGCAGATGAGGTTTTTCTAACTGGCAGACTATTTTTATCTTGCCTTGCCGGGGGGTGAACTTGTGGGCGTTGGAGAGAAGGTTGAGGAAGATCTGCCTCATTTTGGGTTCATCGGCAAATATCGTGTTTACACCATCGCTTATTTCTATGGTCAGGGCCTGTTTCTTGGTGCTGAACATGGGCAGGACGGTTATGTTGACGTCCTCAAGTAAAACTCTTAGGTCGAATTCTCTGGGCTCCAGTGTGAGCTTGCCGGCTTCTATCTTGGAGAGGTCCAGTATGCTGTCAATTAGGTGGAGGAGGTGTTCGGCGCTGATATGGATGTAGCCGAGGAATTCTTCGTGGGTGGCCCGGTCGGCCGGTGACATTTTCTTGGAGAGCAGTACCTCGGAGAAGCCTATGATTGAGTTTAACGGGGTGCGCAGCTCATGGCTCATTCTGGCGGTGAAATCGGATTTGGCCTGGCTTACCTGTTCCAGGGCCCGGTTGGCTTCTTCCATGCGTTTGTTGGACTGCTGCAGGCTTTCCACCAGCTCCCGATTTTCGCTGAGCAGGCGCTGCTCCCTGAGGGCGTTGTTGATGGTGGTCTCCAGCTCGCTCATAGCTACCGGCTTGAGGATGTAGGCATAGGCGCCTTCGTTGATGGCGTTGACCGCCGTTTCAAGGCTGGCATGGCCGGTTATCATGATTACCGCTGTCTCCGGGTTGAGTTCCTTGGCCGTTTCCAGTATTTCCAGCCCGCTGATATCGGGCAGCTTGATATCGGCGATGATGATGTTGAACCCCCGCTTTCTGATAAGCTCCAGCGCTTCCTGGCCTTTGGTGGCGGTGTCCACCCGGTAGCCCATGTCTTCCAGGTTGGCGGACAGGGTTTTGAGGGTGTTCAGCTCGTCATCGGTGACCAGTATTTTAGGTGAAGTGGTCATGTATTACTCACTCCTTCGCCGGGATTTTCTGGGAAATTTCGCCGACCACGGTTAATATCTTCTCCACATCAAACGGTTTATAGATGCAGGTATAGGCACCATGGGAGATGGCCCTTCTTACCAGTTCTTCCTCCGAGTAGCCGGTCATCATTATCACGGCGGCTTCCGGGTCGGTTGCCTTGACCTCCTCGAAGATCTGGGCGCCATCAGTATCGGGCAGCCTGACATCCAGAAAGATGATGTCAAAGTGTTTTTCTTTGACCTGGGTCAGGGCTTCGTTGCCGTTTTCGGCGACAAACACCCGGTAGCCCCTTTCCTCCAGGATAGATTTGAGGGTCTCCCGGTCGGCAAAGTAATCGTCAACCACCAGAATCAGCGTGCGGTGCAGGACGGATTCGATAATGCTGACCACGTGCTCCATGTCAAACGGTTTGTAGACCACGGCGTAAGCGCCTTCTTCCAGGGCTTCCCGTACCAGGTCTTCCACGGAGTAGGCGGTCATCATTATCACCGCGGCATGGGGGTTTGTTTTCTTTACCTCGCGGAAGGTCTGCACGCCGTTAATCCCCGGCATCTTGATATCCATGAAGACGAGGTCAAAGGGAACCTGCTTGGCCGCCTCAATGGCCTGGTAGCCGTTTTCGGCGAGGACCACGTTGTGCCCTTCGTCTTCCAGTATGCCGCCCAGAGTCAGCCGGCTGCTCTTGAGGTCGTCAACTACTAGGATATTGATTTTATCCATCGTTCTCCCCCTTAGTTACAGCGCTGGGTTCTGGAATCTTCTCGGTGGGCAGGGAGAGGGTAAAGGTGGTTCCCTTTCCCGCCCGGCTCTTTACCTTGATTTCACCCTCGTGGCGATCTATGATGGTCTTGCATACCGAAAGCCCCAGGCCGACCCCCTTGGCCTTGGTGGTGAAGAGGGGGTCAAAAATCTTCTTTTTAATCTCTTCGGGGATGCCGCCGCCGGTATCGATAAACTCCACCTCGACGAATTTGCCTTTGTCGGCGGCCTTTATATCCAGGCGGCCGCCTTCCGGCATTGCCTGCAGGGCGTTGAGGGCAATATTGTGGAATACCTGCTTAATCTGTTCGCCGTCCACCATCGCCATGGGCAGGTCTTTGTTTATATCCTTGACCAGCGCTATGTTTTCCGGTACGGGGATGTACCTGAGGGCATCCTCAATTACCCCGGCGATATTGGCCGGCGCTACCGTTGGCTTGCCTACCCGGGAGAAGCCGAGGAGGTCGGTTATCACCTTGTTGGCCGAGTTAACCTCTTCGTCGATAATGCTTAAGAATTCCATTACCCGCGGTTCCGTATTGGGCAGGTCGGTGTTGTTTACCCGCCTCCTTATATAGAAGCCGGCGTTTTTGATGGCTCCCAGCGGGTTGCGTAGCTCGTGGCCGACCCCGCTGGCCAGCTGGCCGATAGCCGCCAGCTTTTCTGAGCGGATTAGCTGTTCCTGTGTTTCCAGGATTTTATCGTGGGCGGTCTGAAGCTCATCGTTGCTTGAGCGTAGTTCTTCCTCGGTGGCCTTGAGTTCCTCGTTCTGGGCGTCAAGCTCCTCGTTATTTTCCTGGAGCTGGCGTTCCATATTCTTGCGCTCGGTGATGTCCCGGCATACGCAGAAGATTAGCTTCCGGCCGGCGATTACGGCCCCGTTGGTGCTGATTTCAACGTCGTAGCAGGTGCCATCTTTACGTCGGTGCTGTGTCTCGAAGTGGTCACCAGCTTCGTCAACAGTCCGGATCATCTCTATTACTTGCTCACGTGGGTACAGGTATTCCCAGTCCCACACGTGGAGCTCGGCGGCTTCGGTGGGGGCGTAGCCGAGCATTTCGGCGAATCGCCGGTTGGCTTCGTATACCTCGCCATCCTCGCCGAGGATAACTATCCCGTCCCGGGACTGGTCTATAAGGATGCGCCGCCGGGTGGCTTCATCAGCCAGCGCCTTTTCTTTGGTTTGTAACTCTGCGTTGACTGCTTTTAGTTCCTCGTGGCTGGTCTTTAGTTCTTCGGAGCGCTTCCTTAGTGTGGAAAAGGCGTTGTTTATACTTTCTCCGAAGAGCCATGACATGCAGGCCAGTACAAACGATATCATTACTGCTGTTGCCACTACTCCCCATCCCAGGCCTGTCTCTGCAGAGATACTGAAGGCAGTTTTACCACCCATAAATACTATGAATAGTAGCAGAACGACGAAGCCGCTCAGGAAAAGGTACACCGCGGCGTAGAATCTGCCGGAGCGAGCCAGCCAGTAGCCTATGCTGGAGACGACCAGTGCGGCGACAAAAGAAATAAGACCGGATATCCATGATTGCATCCCTGTGGCGAGGACATAAACCAGGAAGAGTCCTAACGCCCCCATAAGGAGCCATATAAGACTGTTGAGGAGGCGTGTCCTTCGGCTTAGCTCAGTATGCCCGATTTTAGATTCAACTAATTGTTCGTTCACTTATCACCTCCTGAGTTTTGTTTTATGCCTTCTTGTATATCTTGGCCTTGGCGTTGATACACTCCAGTCTGGGGCGGAGGTTGTCTGTTGGTGTCTCCACCTCGCCTAGGATCAGGTAGCCGGGTATGGCCAGTGAGTCGTAGGCCAGGTTTAAGACCTTTTCCTGGAGTTGTCTCTGCAGGTATATCAGGATGTTGCAGCAGAAAACGCAGTCCACAGGGGTGAAGGGTGGGGGAGCGGTTGAGACCAGGTCGAAGTAAGAGAAGCTGACCATCTGGCGGATGTTGCTGTTTAGCACATAGCTCTCGCCGTTGCGACTGAAGAGGTTTTTTAGGGTGTGGGGGGGTAGGCTCTCCAGCTCTTTCGGGGAGTAAACCCCTGCCTTAGCCTCAGCCAGAGCCTGGTGGTTGATGTCGGAGGCGTGGATTGATACCTCAAACTCGGCTAGCTGGCTGCCCAGGAAATCAGCCAGTAGTATGGCTATGGAGTAAGGCTCCTCGCCACGGGCGCAGGCAGCGCTCCAGAGGCTTAAATTGCGTTCCCCCTGCTTTATTTTGTGGGCCACCAGCCTGGGTAGCACCAGCCTGGCTACCTGCTGAAAGGTGTGCCGGCTGCGGAAGAAACCGCTTACCTTTATGGTGAGGTCTTCAGCCAGGCTCTGGTATTCTTCGGGGTGGCTTTCCAGGAAGCGCGTGTATTCCTCATAGCTGTTTGTTCCGGTGGCGTGCAGCCGCCGCTGCAGGCGGCGGGTTACCGTCCCGCGCTTGTAATTGCGGAAATCGTAGCCCCCGCCCCGATATACCTTCTCCAGTAGGAAATCCAGGGCTTGGTCATTGTTTTCGGCGCCATTATTCCCCATGCTGCAGCATCACCCCTGTAAGGTTTTAGGCCTATTGTACCATAAAAGCGAAAAAAATGCCAGTAGTCAACTAATGAAAACAGGTAAAACAGTTAAAGTGAGTGTAAAAAAGGAGGGAGGGTAGTTCGTAGGAGGACTTTTTGGCTATATTAGTGGACAGGAGGCGTCATAGTATGGGGGTAAAGTTGGCCTTTACCGGTGGTGGGGTGAGGGCAGAGCCTATCGCGGGAATATGCATCTGCCCTCTTTCCACCAGCAACATGAAGGAAAGCAAGTTAGTCCCAGGGGGCACTGGCTAACTTGGGTGAGGACTTCTTTGGCTATCTCCGGCCAGCGGCCGAATTCGCGGTTAATTTTGTCCTTCACCAGCTCGATAGTCTCATCGGCTACCTGCTCCTCGGGTATATTTAGCTCTCGGGCACAGGCCAGGATATCGTCTTTAGTTATTATGAAGATAATGTTTTCCTGATTTTTCTCTAACATTTGCTTATTCCTTTATTTTGGCGATGCTTTTAAGCAGGGTGAGAATGACCAGCGAGAGGCGCTGTACTTCGACAGGTTCCTGGGCCAGGGCCCGGGCGACGATGGGATCCAGCTGGTTGAAACTGTTGGCCGCTTTTCTCTCGGACGCGGTTGGGGGCTGGGGTGAGAAATAGCCGGCCAGGCTAAAGAGCTCTTCCTCCCCGAAGCCCAGGTGACGGGCGATGTTACGCAGGACGTGGGCGGAGGGGAAGCGTTCGCCTCTCTCGATGCGGCCAATGTGGGATGAGGATACCCCGGAGCTATCGGCAAGCTCCCTCAGCGTTAGCCCGGATATAAGTCTCTGCTGTTTGATGATTCTGCCTAGGTTCTGGTTGTTATCGTCTTTGTTTCTTTCCATCTCTGTTTTCTCCTTCAGCCGGGTTATCCTCAGGCGCAGGCCCACTGGCGGCGGCGCATGATAGCCTTAATTCTGGCTACCAGCTCGGCCTGGCTTACCGGTTTGGCCAGGTAGAGGTCGGCGCCGGCGTTTATCGCCTTTACCCAGCCCCGCGAACGGGGGATGGTGCCCAGCATGAATATTGGAATATCAACTGCCTGACGTAGCTGGCGGCAGACTTTAAAGCTGTCTTCCGCCAGGCCTTCCCCGAGAATAATCAGGTCGGGCCTTAGCTCGCTTAATTGGGACAGTGCCTCAAAATGGTCGGGGAGGGTGGCTACGGTGAAGCCCTCTTCGGATAGGGCTGGGACGCTTATCTTATTGGGGGTGAGGCTACTTTTATCAATAATCAGCAGGTTGTATTTGATTTCTCCCATCAACTTACTCTCCATTAAAATCCTTATATTTTTATATTAGAGTAATGAGATTAATTGCCCATAAAATTGATGTAAAAATTCTGTTATAATTTCCCGCTTATCGCCGTTTAGTGATGGTTAACTTTAGTGCCATCTGGTAAGGTTTTGTTGACAGGAGGCAATATTTGTGCTATTATGTGACCAACTGTCAACAAAGGTTGAGTAAGGATAAGTTTAATTTGGAGCTGTCCACGCCTTTTAGATGCTTTTCAATTTTCTACGCTGCAGGTGAGAAAAATGGAACAAGTTGGTGAAATACAGGAAGAACTGCTTATCGAGTTAGAGGCCCTGCGCCGGCGTGTGGCTGAGCTTGAGAGCCTGGAGACTGAGCAGAGGCGGGCCGAGGAGCAACTGCTTATTACTGACCGGCTGGCCTCAATCGGTGAGCTGGCATCGGGTATCGCCCATGAGCTTAACAACCCGCTGACCGGTGTTATCGGGTTTTCCCAGCTGCTGTTGAGCAAAGAGCTGCCCGATGAAATCAGGGAGGACATCGAGGTTATTTATAGCGAAGCCAAGCGTGCTGCCGATGTTATGAAAAACCTGCTTATCTTTGCCCGCAAGCATTCGCCGCTAAGGCAGCTGGTGAATGTAAACAGCGTTATTGAGAAGGTGCTGACATTGCGTGCCTACGAGCATAAAGTGGAGAATATCCAGGTTGTTGTCCATCTGGCTCCTGACCTGCCGCTGATTATGGCTGACTATTTTCAACTGCAGCAGGTGTTTCTCAATATTATTATCAACGCCGAGCATTTCATGCTTGAGGCGCACCAGAGGGGCACCCTGACTATTACCACCCGGTGTATCGGCAATATTGTCAGGGCCTCCTTTACCGATAATGGTTCCGGGATTGTTAAGGAGGACCTGGTGCATCTGTTTGACCCATTTTTTACCACCAAGGAGGTGGGGGAGGGGACGGGCTTGGGTTTGAGCATCTGCCACGGGATTGTAACCGAGCATGGTGGCCTGATATATGCCGAGAGCGAGCCGGGTAAAGGGGCTAACTTTGTCGTGGAACTACCGGTCCTGGCGGGCACTAGGGGCCAAGGAGGCAACCATGACTAGTTCCAGCGGTGCCAAGGGGAGAATACTATCGGTTGAGGATGAGTCGAGTATCAGGCAGGTCTGCCGCCGCATTCTCACCAGCCAGGGGTATCAGGTGGACTTTGCTCAGAACGGGGTGGCCGCGGAAAGTATGTTGATGAAGGCAGACTATGACCTGCTTCTGGTTGATATCAAGACGCCGGTAATGGATGGCAAGCAGCTTTATCGTTATATCGAGAGGAGATACCCCAATCTGGCCGGCAGGGTGATATTCACCACCGGCGATGTGATAAATGATGATACCCAGAGCTTTCTGGAGCAGACGGGCCGACCCTTTTTGCTCAAACCCTTTTCTCCGGACGAGCTTAAAGCCCTGGTCAGGGAGAACTTGCGGCGATTGCAGGCTATCTAGTACAGGGGTTGGCAGTAATGGCGGAAAAGCAGGAAGTTATATTAATCGTTGACGATGAGGAGATAGTCAGGCGGGTTCTATCTCAGAAAGTGGAGGTGGCTGGCTATCGGTGGGAGCAGGCGAGCACCGCCGATGCGGCTCTGGCCAAGATAAAAAGCACCCCCGTGCAGCTGGTGATTCTGGATATTAAGATGCCGGGTGATTCGGGGTTGGAGCTGCTGGCCGAGATAAAGGCGGCCTATCCCGATATAGCTGTGATTATGGCCACTGCGGTTATCGACATCAACACCGCCATCGAGTGTCTGAAACAGGGGGCCTACGATTATATCACCAAGCCGTTTAACCTGGATGAGGTGGTGCTGAGTATAGAGAGGGCTCTGGAGAGAAGAAGACTTGAACAGGAGAACAGGGACTACCAGCTGCACCTGGAGCAGAAGGTTGGCGAGCAGGCGCAGAAAATCCGCGCTGCTTTTCTTAATGCTATAACGGCGCTGGTCTATGCCCTGGAAGCCAAGGATAAGTATACCAGCGGCCATTCGCAGCGGGTGGCTGATATATCGGTGGCAATAGCCGCCGAGCTGGGTCTATCCAAGCCGGAAATTGAGCAGATAAGGCTGGCCGGCTTAATCCATGATATCGGTAAGATCGGGGTGAGGGAGGCGGTGTTGAATAAGCCGGGTAAGGTAAACGATGAGGAGTATCAGCATATACTGTCCCATTCCGGCATCGGTGCCCACATCCTGACGCCTATCGTTGAGGATGACACTATCCTGAAGGCGGTGAGACACCACCACGAGCGCTATGACGGCGCCGGTTATCCTGACGGGTTATCCGGTGAGGAGATACCACTGGCCGCCCGTATCCTGGCGGTGGCTGATACCTATGACGCTATTATCTCCGGGCGTCCCTACCGTGCCGCACAGAGCATCAAGACTGCCTGTGATGAGATAGAGCATAACCGGGCTAGCCAGTTCGACTCTAAAGTGGTGGACGCCTTTCTCCGCATCAGAAAATCGGCTGAGCTGGCTGATGCCAGCATATCAAAGATTTAAGCGGTATTGACCCCGCCCCTAAACGAGACCAAGGCCTGTTATACTGCACGTCGTCCTGATTGACGCAGATGGCGGATGTATTCTCTAGCTGGTGCAGGCTTAGTATAATCAAAGCCATGAAGCGTCATACGTTCCAGCGGCGCGTCAAGAAGCTGTTCAAGAGCACGTATCTTACCCGCATCAGCATTTGTCACAAATGTTAATGCATCACCATTTTTGTCGACCCGCCCGGTACGACCGATTCGGTGAATGTAGTCATCCGTACTTTCGGGCATATCGTAATTGATGACGTGGGAAATACTCAGGACATCGATACCGCGGGCGGCAATATCGGTCGCCACCAGAATCTTGACCGAGCCGTTACGGAAGCCTGTAAGCGCCGCCTGTCTCTGGTTCTGGGACAGGTTCCCCTGCAGTGAGGTCACCCGATGGCCTGCTCTTACCAGTTGCTGCGCGACACGCGAGGCGCGGTGTTTGGTACGTGTAAACACCAGGACTGATTCCGTATCGGTCTTACGCAAGAGCTCCTTGAGCAGCGCTGTCTTGAGGTGCTGCTGTACCGGGTACAGGGAGTGTGACACCGTTTTTGCCGGTAAGGTGCGGCCTATCTGCACGGTGACCGGGTCATGAAGGAATTCTTTTACCAGACGCCGGATATCAGCGGGCATGGTTGCTGAAAAGAGCAAGGTCTGTCGCTTGTGCAGAATGCACCGCAGAATATTCCGAATATCGGGTAGAAAGCCCATATCAAACATCCGGTCCGCCTCGTCGATTACGAGAACTTCCAGATGGGATAAATCAACTGTACCCTTCCAAAGGTGGTCGAGCAGGCGGCCCGGACAGGCAGCAATTATTTCAACCCCTTTAGTTAGTTGCCGGGTTTGCTGTTCCATACTCACCCCGCCGTAAACGGCAATACTCTGTAATCCGGTTTGTCCCCCCAAATCATTTATGGCCTCGCATGTTTGCTCGGCCAGTTCACGCGTGGGCGAGATTATTAAAGCCCGGATACATCCTCGTGGTTCTGGCAGTAGACGCTGCAGAATCGGCAGCCCAAAAGCGGCGGTCTTGCCGGTTCCGGTCTGGGCCAGACCAATGAGGTCACGGCCCTGCATAATTGGCGGGATGGATTTAAGCTGGATTGGTGTGGGTGTAATGTAACCGAGCGCACGGACACCGGCCATGATGCTCGGATGAAAATTGAAGGTTTCGAAACTCATTAAAACTCCTTAGTAGAATTTAGAGTTACCTGCGTCTAAAACATGGCAGGCAACTCAACTGATTTTGTATTTTCTTTGTCTTACTCTGCTAGCGGACCAGCCCCTTCTCTTGGCAACAGCATAGCCATTGCCTTTTTTGCCGGAAAGAGGGAGGGCCTCAACAACATTAATAGTCATATGCCCCACTGTTTTGTCATTTAGGGCAGTAATTGCGGCTTTACCCTCAGACGGTGACGGCATTTGAACAAAGCCGTACCCGCGCTGTTGGCCGCTGCCAATATACTTGTCGTTCATGATGGTTGCAGATAGCACTTCTCCGAAAGCCGTGAATTCTTGTCGCAGTTCATCCTCAGTCACCTCAAGCGGTAAGTTACCCACATATATATTCATGTTACCCCCTTTTATGAAACGGGTTTCCCTACGCGGATTTGTCACGAGTGTGTCAGCAACAGTTTCTGGATTCATGTAAATACCAGCACGACCTTTAATCATAGGCGGCGACCAGATAATTTAATATCTTCGCTGCCTTCCTCCCCCGGATCTACCACCACTACCACCACCGTAGCCGCCACCCCTTCTGTCGCCATAGGACCCACCACCGCCTCCGCTGTCAGAACGGGGGCGTGCGGCATTCACGGTGAGAGTCCGGTCTTGTACCGTCTTGCCATTGAGAGCTGCGATTGCCGCCTGACCCTCGGACACCGAAGGCATCTCGACAAAGGCAAATCCTCTGGCTCTACCACTATATTTATCGGTTGGAATAGCTATAGATTCCACCTTTCCAAAAGAGGCGAAATCCGCCCTTAACTCCTCTTCAGTTACATCATAGGATAAGTTACCTACATAGATTCTCATATTAGAACCCTCCTTGTTAGATTGTGTAACCCTTCCTCTAGTGACATATACAGGCCAGGGGTGTCCCGCCTATGTATGTCTTCAAGAGCAAGCCAGCATTAGCTGCTCGCGTAGAGGACATAGAGCATTTAATACTTGGAACTGTAGCTGTAGTTTCCGCTATCGGGACGCTGCGCTTTTTTTGCTCGCCGGCATGAGGGACAGCGCTTAGGCTCATTGGTAAAACCTTTAGACTGGAAGAACTCTTGTTCCCCAGCGCTGAAGGTAAAAATAGTTCCACAATCGGAACATTGGATAGACTTGTCCTGAAAACTCATTGGATGACCTCCTCTCTTTATAATTTAGTTAGAGTTCGGGCCATCCAATACTTAAGAAAACTCTATTTCAGTAGCTTCCGAGAAGCTTGTTATAACCTAAACCGAAACCTACATAAAGTATACACCGAAGCACCCAGGTTTGCAAATAGATAAGTGTCAAGACGGCAATTCAGGTATGCCTGAGTAAAATATCTGGATACTATTCCGTTTGTGGTGTATGCTGTGGAGGCAATATCTGCTATTATATAGGCTGCGCTAAAGGGAGGTGAGCCATGATTAAGGAACTGACCGCCGAGCAGGTAAGACTGCAGTGCCCCCCGACCGTTTTTAGTTGTAATTCCACCGAGGAGCTAAAGCCCAAAGACGGTATCATCGGCCAGGCCAGGGCGTTGAGCGCGCTCAGGTTTGGCCTCAACATCGCCAAAGCTGGTTTTAATGTTTATGTCTCGGGACTGGCCGGCACCGGCCGAACCACGGCCATAAAGTCCTTTATGGAAGCGCTGGCTGCCAGGAAGGAAACCCCCTCCGACTGGTGTTACGTGCATAACTTCCGTGATTCTTACTGTCCCCATGCCCTGGGGGTACCGGCGGGCATGGGTAAGACCCTGCGCAAGGACATGGAAGTGGCTATTGATAGCACCCGGCGCAGCCTGGTCCAGACTTTTACCAGCAAGGAGTACGCCGAGCGGCGGGAGGAAATAACCGAGGATTTTAATAAGAAGCGGGCAGTGGTATTCAAGACGCTGGAGAAGAAGGCCAGGGAGAAGGGGTTTATCCTCCAGGCGACGCCGGTGGGAGTGGTTTTTGTGCCGGCGGGCGACGGTGAGCCGATGAGTGAGGAGGCCTATAACAAGCTGGGCACCAAGGAGAAAGAAGAGTTAAAAAAGAAGCAGGATGAACTGACCGACGAGCTGAAGGAGCAAATCGCCAGGCTAACTACCGAGCAGAGCACTATCGATAAGCAACTGGAAGATACCGACCGTGAGGTGGCCGGCTACTCCATCAGGCACCTTTTTGAGAAGCTGAGGGAGAAGTACAGCCAGCTGCCGCAGGTGGTTGATTACCTGAAAGCGGTGGAGCAGGATATCATCGAGCACTTTGAGCAGTTCCGGGCCGAGCCTAAAGCCCAGGACGGGGACCCCCTGTCCGCCATGCGGGAGGTGGCTCAGCGGCAGGCTTTAAGGAAGTACGAGGTTAATCTGCTGGTGGACAACTCGGAGGTTAAGGGAGCGCCGGTGATTTTGGAGCTGAACCCTACCTTTAGCAACCTCTTCGGCCGTATTGAAAAAGAAGCCCAGTTCGGGGCTTTATCTACCGATTTTACCATGATTAAGGGCGGCTCTCTGCACCACGCCAACGGCGGCTACCTGGTGTTGAGAATCGAGGATATACTGACCAACTTCCAGTCTTGGGAGGGCTTGAAGAGAACGCTGCGTGACGGCAAGCTGGTTATCGAGGAGCTGGGTGAGCGGCTCGGCTTTGTGGTGACCAAGAGCCTGAGGCCGGAGCCTATCCCGCTGGAGGTGAAGGTAGTGCTCATCGGGGAGCCCATGTTTTATTACCTCTTATTGCGGCTGGACCCGGACTTTAAGGAGCTGTTCAAGGTCAAGGCTGATTTTGACAGCCGTATGGACCGGACAGCGGCCAACCTGAAAGACTACGCCGCCGTCATCTGCCGCATCTGCAACAGCGAAGGCTTAAAGCACCTTAGCCGTGACGCCTTGGCCCAGATTATCGAGCACAGCTCGCGGCTGGCCGGTGACCAGAAAAAGCTATCCTCCCTTTTTGCCGATATCGCCGATATTCTGCGTGAGGCCAGCTTCTGGGCGGATGAGGGTAAAGCCAAGCATATTGAGGGAAAGCATGTGGACAGGGCCATCGAGGAGAAGGTCTATCGCTCCAACCTTATCCAGCAGCGCATCAATGAGATGATAGATAACGGCACGATTATTATCGATGCCGATGGGGAGAAGGCGGGGCAGGTGAACGGCTTGGCGGTGATAGACCTGGGCGATTTTGCCTTTGGCCGCCCCAGCCGGATAACCGCCAGCGTGGGTGTGGGCCGGGAGGGGCTGATTGATATCGAGCGGGAGGCCAAGCTGGGGGGAGCTCTCCACACCAAGGGGGTTATGATACTGAACGGCTACATAACCGATAAATATGTCGGCGATATACCGCTGTCCCTGTCGGCGCGGCTGGTCTTTGAGCAGAGCTATGGAGAGGTGGATGGGGACAGCGCCTCCAGCACCGAGCTTTACGCTATTCTCTCCCGCCTGGCCGATGTGCCCATAAAGCAGGGCATTGCCGTTACCGGCTCGGTTAACCAGAAGGGGGAGGTGCAGGCTATCGGGGGCATCAACGAGAAGATTGAGGGCTTCTTTGAGGTCTGCCGGGCTAAGGGCCTAAACGGGGAACAGGGAGTCCTTATCCCCGCCTCTAACGTTAGGAACTTGATGCTGAAGGAAGAGGTGGCGGCGGCGGTCAAGGAGGGTAAGTTCCATGTCTATCCGGTGAGCACCATTGACCAGGGAATAGAGGTGCTTAGCGGCGTGAAGGCGGGCAAGCGACGCAAAGACGGCAGCTTTGAGCCGAGCTCCATTAACGGCCGGGTGCAGAAGCGCCTGGCCTCTCTGGCGGAGAAGCTGAGGGATTTTACCAAGGGCGAGGAGAAGGAAGAGAAGGCCAAGGGTAACAGTAAGGGTGGTGGTAAGTGAGATAGAGCCGCTGTTGGCTTAGTCCCAGCAGTACCTGGCTACCGGGGCCTCCGGGTCGGCGGTCCACTCCTGAGCCGCGCCGTTATATAACTTTGCATTGGTGTATCCCAGCATCTCCCGCAGGACAAAGCACCAGGTGCTGCCATACCCGCCGACACCGCAGTAGAAAATGATTTCCCGGGACTTATCCCTGCCCAATACGCCGGAAGCCATGGCTTTTATTTCCTCGATATTCTTGTAGGTTCCTTCTTCCGTCCAGATCCAGGGGGTGGGCAGGCAGGTGGCCGTCGGGATATGGCCGGCTTTTTGGGAAAAGGGGTTCTGGATTACCCCGAAGAACTCGTCGGGGGTTCTGGCATCAACGATGATTGATTTTCCCAGCTTCTTTTCAACATAGGTTTTGGTGATAAACATTTCCTCGTTTATTTTGCCCTTATAGGCTACTTTTTCGGGCGTGACCGGTTTATCGGATACCGCTCTTTTTTCTTTCAGCCACTTGTTATAGCCGCCGTCGAGAACAGCTACGTTTTTGACCCCGGTATAAAGGAGCGTATAGGCCACCCTGGGGGCATCGGCGAGGTCAAAGGGGGTATCGGTTTTATTAACCACCACTACCCTGGAGTCACTCTTTATGCCGGCGGCGCCAATGGCATTAAACAACTCGTCGGCTTCGGGTAGCTCCAGAAGCAGCCCATTCTTTTCTATTGCCCATGATGAGAAGGGGGAGTTTACCGCCCCGGCAATGTGACCGTCTTTGTATTCGTCGCTGTTTCTGATGTCGATTGCCACCAGTCCCGGCCGGGTAATATTCTCCGCCAGCCATTTAGTTGTAACCAGAGGGGTAATGGTTCTCATTTGCTTTCTCCCTTAATCGCTCTTCTTTTGCCACCGGTGATACGGTACTGCCCCAGATAGCTGGCCTGCACGAAGGAATGCTCGAAGTCGGGGGCGCTGGCCAGCTCAATATAGCGGACGCGGGAGGTCAGCGCCTGGGCCTGAGCCCGCTGTTTAACTGAAATCAGGGCCAGCTTGGCCCCCATGCCGGCGGCGTTACCGGCTTGAAGGAAGCGGGCTAGCGGCAGTGAGGGCAGCATGCCGATTTCTATGGCGCTGGCGACGTTGATGTAGGTGCCGAAGGCACCGGCAATGATTACCTGTTTTATTTCTTCTTCCGTTACGCCGCTCGTCTCCAGCAGCGCCTGGATACCGCTGCGGATGGCGGCTTTAGCCAGTTGCAGTTCCCTAACATCCTTCTGGGTGATGGTTATAGCCGGCTGGCCTTTACGTTCTTCCTTGCTAACCAGGATAAACTGGCGCTGCCCCCGGTAGCTGCGGACGCGGGGGTGGTCAGCATTCAGGCGGCCGCCTTCGTCGGCGGCTTTGGACAGGTAAAGCTGGGCCAGGGTATCTAGAATGCCTGAGCCGCAGATGCCTACCGGCGGCGCTTCGCCTATGGTCTGGTAGCGGACTTTATCACCGCTTATCTGCAGGCGCTCGATAGCTCCTTCCGCCGCCCGCATACCGTACTTGATATGGCCGCCTTCAAAGGCGGGGCCGGAGGCGCAGGAGGTGGTGACGATATTGCCGTTATGGATCAGGGAGACTTCGGTATTGGTACCGATGTCCAGAGCCACTATGGGGCCTTTTTTCTGCCCGACGCCGGTGGCCAGCAGCATGGCGGTATGGTCGGCGCCGACGAAACCGGCGATATTTGGCAGCAGGTGCACGTAGGCGCCGGGAGCAAAGTCTAAGCTTAAATTACGGGCTTTAATATCCAGAGCCCGGCTGACCGCCGGAATAAAGGGGGCCAGAGCCAGCTGCCTTACCGGCAGGCCGAGGAAGAGGTGGTGCATGGCGGTATTGCCGACGACTACCGCCTCGACAATTTCCTCAGGTTTGGCGCTAACCTCGGCACAGAGGTCGGCGCCCAGCCGGCTGATGGCTTCCGCCGCCAGCTGCTGTATCTGTGCTCTCTCTTCCTCCGAATGCACCGCCCCGTTAATGCGGCTGATAATGTCTTCGCCGTGGCTTATCTGGGGGTTCATCACCCCCCTGGCGGCCAGGGTCTTGCCGTCGCTTAAATTCATAAGATAGCCGGCAATCTTGGTGGTGCCCAGGTCTATGGCCAGCCCCAGGGGGTGGCTTTTAGGGGGCAGCAGGGCTATCACTTCGCCGTTGCGGACGGCTGCCTGGCACTGCCATTTCCACGACCTTAATTGGTCGGAGGTGACGCGCAGGACACCGATATCAACGCTGTTGCACTTTAGCTTGTGTTTCTGGTTGAGCGTCTGGAGCAGGCTATCGGCATCGGCCTGCGGTGATTCCAGTGAGGGTATAGCCAGTTTGATAGGGTAGGCCTTAACCGAAGCTTGAGGGCGGACGGTTACCTCCTGCCCCTCCACCTGGAGGCGCTGTGGGGTGGTCATTGATTCGGCGGGCACGTTTACCTTGACATCGGTGCGGGGATGGGTCTGGCAGGCGAGACGCCAGCCAGCTTTCAGCTCCTGGGGGGAGAAGGTTTCCAGTTCGCCGGGGGTCGGTTTGGAGACAGTGCCGCTCAAGACCTGCACCTTGCAGGAGTGGCAGGTCCCCTTGCCGCCGCAGATGCTGCTTATGCCGACACCGAGCTTACGGGCACAGGCCAGCAGGGATTCTTTTTTCTGGCATTCTCCTCTTCTGCCTACCGGCTCAAAATCAATTTTACAGGTGGTCATTTTTTCTGGTTCACTCCTTTATTTTATAGGGGCAGGTCTCCCTGAGGCTGCAGCGGGCGCAGACCTGGGCCTGTGTCCACCGGGTCATCCTGGGGCCGATACCGATGACCATGGAGACCGACTTGCGGGGGACCAGTATTCCCGAATGGGTGAGGCTAACCCCGATTTCATGGGCTTGGGACAGTTCCATTAAATTCCATTGTTCGGTCATGGAGAAACCGGGCATACCCGGGTTGACCGGGCTGCTTATCTCATAGCCCCGCGAGGCAACCTCAGCGGCGATAGGCTTGAGGGCTTCTGGAATCAGCGTGTCTACGGCGGCGCTGCCGATGCCATCCAGGAGCATGCCTCGCAGAGCCTGGCCGCTTTTAGTGTAGTCGCTGGCTTGTTTTTCCAGCCTGGGGCCGATGGTGCCGATGAGGACCATGATTTCTTTCGCCTCCGGGAAGAGGGCCGGCAGTGCCGGGCCGTGTACCGCTTTACCGCCCTCCAGCGATATCTGGTCGCTAGCCATCCCGGTTACCGGGTAGTATTCATAAGTCACTGCCGTCTCCAGGAGACGCTCACTATCTATGCTGGCCAGCAATTCCTGAGTCAGGTTTTTTATCTCAGGCCGGACCCTGGCTTTCCCACCCAGTCCCTGCCGGCGCAGCACTGCCCCGGTCTTTAAGTTCAGTGGGATATCACGGATTACCGGCATATTTTCTCCCTGTGAGTGCCTATTTATAGATGCCGTACTCCTTGGTGAAATCAATCATGGCCTTTATGTTTTCCGGCTTGACATCGTCGGCGGCAACCCCGTTGGCCGCGATATAGCCGCCGCCCGGGGCGCAGGTATCGATAAGGTTCTTGACGTAGTCTTTCACCTGCTGGGGAGTGCCGATGCTTAGCAGGTCGGTAGGAACATTGCCGCCGATGCAGGCGACCTGGCCGATTGTTTTCTTGGCCTTGGCCATGTCGGTAGCGTCGAAGGTCCAGAAAGTGGTGCCTTTGGGTATGTCCCGGATAATTTCCAGGCGGGTGTTGTAGCTACCTTCGACAAAGGGCACCGGGACACAGCCTTCGTTAATCATGCCCATGAGCAGCTTTTTAAAGCAGGGCCAGTAGAATTTCTTGAACTGGGCATCGGAGAGGAAGCCATCGGCGCCTTTGTGGAGGGGTATCATAACCAGTGGATTGCCCGCCGTCTGTGTTGCCGATACACCCATATCAATCATTAAGGGCGTTATTGCCTCCATGGCTTCGATGACCTTGTCAGGTTGGCGGTAGATATCCACCATTATCCCCTTGGTGCCCCTGAGGGTGTCGCCGATTACGTCGAAAGGCACCTTGCTAAATCCGCCGGCGCTGTCGGGAAAGCCCAGTGATGCCATCTCATTACTGAAGGCACCCACAGCCCCCGCCCATTTAAGGGCTTCACTGCCGGCCTCGAGGAGGGTTTTGTAGGCTTCCTGAACTGGGGGAAGGCCGTAGGGTATGAGATTGGGGCCGACGAAGACGATTTCCTGGATGTTGGCCAGATTGGGCAGCATCTTGAAGCCGTCCAGCTTGCCGAATATGCGTGGTAAGTAGGTAGCGGTGAAGAAATAGGATGGGTCCTTAATGAGGTCATCGTATTCATCAGCCATCATGTATTCTGCTTCAAGGCACTGGTATGTGCTGTTAGGTGAGACTCCGTGGCCGGGCCTGGCGTATAGCTTGTAGTCAAGGATATCGAAGACCCGGCCGGGGGTGGCGATACCGATGCCGGGGTTCACGTCCGGCTCAAAGTCCAGGGTGTATTTTTTGCTGGCCTTGGCCAGCTTGTCGTAGTCATACATGGCTTCCTGAGGGGTTATTCCGTCGTAAAAAGCGGGAAAGAAACTGAGTATCGGAATGACCGGCACCCTGTCCGGCAATTTTTTAAGCTGTATGGCGTCTTTTATCCTGATTACTCTTTCCTTGTACGCCTTCTCGGCCTGGGGGCTCTGGAATTTAAGGCCCTTCCCCTCCGGGCTTTTTGGCGAAAGCCACCGGTTAAACAGCTCCTCCTGTTTTTCTTCGGGGGTTAACTCTTGCCACAGCTTTGTCATTTTAATCTCCTCCGGCGCGTTACGTAATCAAGGGCGCTTATCCGGCTAGGTAACCCCCCAGTTTCCAGGCTATATCTTTGATTTTCCCTGCTGGCTTAAATGCCTATTTGTATACGCCGTATTCTCTGGCGGCGTCAACCATGGCGTGGACGTTTTCCGCCTTGGCCTGGTCGAAGAAGGCGCCGTTGCTCACGATGTAGCCGCCGCCCTTGGCACAGCCGTCGACGATTTTCTTGACATAGTCCTTCACCTGCTGGGGCATGCCCAGGACTAGTAAGTCGGATTGCACGTTGCCCATCAGGCAGCCAACTTTGCCCAGCGTTTTCTTGGCCGCAACTATATCGCTATTGTCGATCATCCAGATAGTCTTACCTTTCGGTAGATCCTGGAAAGTCTCCAGGCGCGTGTTCCAGCTGCCCTCCGCCGCCGGGAAGGGCACGCAGCCCTCCTCGATTAAGCCCATCATGACCTTCCTGAAGGTAGGCCAGTAGAATTTTTCGAACTGGGCATTGGAGAGGAAGCCGTCGGCGCCCTTATGCAGGGGCATAAAGACAAAGGGCTTGCCGTTCATCTTGGCGGCGCCAACCCCCATTTTAATCATCAGCGGAACCAGCCTGTCCATGGCTTCGAGGAGCTTATCGGGGCGGCGGTACATATCCAGCATTATCCCTTTAGTTCCCCTTAAGGTATCGCCGACTACGTCAAAGGGCGCTTTGGTATAGCCGGCGACGATGCCGGCGTAGCCCATAGAGATGGTCTCCATATTCCACTGCATTATAGTCCCCACCCACTTCATTACCTCGTTACCGGCGTCCATAAGCTTCTTCAGGCTTTCCTGGACGGGTGGCACGCCGAAGGGTATGAAGTTATAGGCAACGCCGTACATCTCGAGGATGCCGGTGAAAACCGGTAGCGCCTGGAAGGGGCCCATGGCGCCAAAGACGCGCGGCAGGTAGGTATGGAGAAAATAACCGGTGGGGTCCTCAATCAGGTCGTCATATTCCTCCGGCTTCATGTATTCGCCTTCGTTAGCCTGGTATGAGACATTGGGGGAAACTCCATGGCCGGGCCAGGAATAGAGCTTGTAGTCCATGATTTCGAAGAACTTGCCCGGGCCGGGCATATCGGCACCGAGGTGTCCGTCCGGCTCAAACTCCGTGATGAACTTTTTGTAGGCCGTGTAGAGCTTGTCGTAGTCGTACATCGCGTCCTTAGGGGTTATGCCGGCATTGTAAACGGGGAAAAAGCTGGGAAGCAAAATGATCGGTACCCTGTCCGGCAATTTCTTCATCTGGACAGCGTCTTTTATCCTGGTTATTCTCTCTTTATACGTCTTTTCAGCCTGCGGACTCTGGAACTTAAGGTCTTTGCCTTCGGGGTCCTTCGGCGCCAGCCAACTGGCGAACATCGCTTCTTGCCTCTCGTCTGGCGTCATATCTGCCCATTCTTTTGCCATTTTTATCTCCTTCCGCGCTTTGTCGCTAGAGGAAGCTTAGTTGGCGCCGGTCCATTTCTTGGCCAGATCGACTCCGGCCATGGCGTCTTTGCCGTAGGCGTCGGCGCCGGTATATTTCCTAACCTCTTCGCTCATCTGGCCGCCACCAATCATCACCTTTACATTGTCTCTTAAGCCGGCCTTTTGCATGGCTTCTATGGTTTCTTTCATGGAATCAAAAGCCAGCGCCAGGAACCCGCTTAAGCCGACAATTGGGGCGCCTGTTTCCTTTATCTTATCAACGAACTTCTGCACCGGCACATCCACGCCGAGGTCTATGACCTCGAAGCCGTTGACATCAAGCATGAAGACGACGATGTCCTTGCCGATATCGTGTATATCGCCGGCTACCGTGCCGAAGACAATCTTGGCCAACTTCTTGCTCTCCGCTGCCTTGGTCAGTTTGGGTTTGACCAGTTCGGTTACTGCCTTGAGTATCTCGCCGGAGTAAACCAGGTCGGGTATGAAATACTCGCTATCGGCGAAGCGTTTGCCCACGATTTCCATGCCCTTTCTGGCGTCTTCCAGGATTTTGAGCGGATCTTCGCTGGTATTCAGCCTATCTTTAACAATCTTAAGAGCCTCTTCTTCCTTTAGGTCAGCTAGTGCGTTAACCAGATTTGCGGCCATAGTCTCTTACCTCCTTGAACTATTATTGGGCGCTTTAGTTCGCCAATGTTTGGTGGCGACCTTTTTGTTTACCTCTACGGCACCCCCTTTGGTTTAGTTACTCCAGTCTGCTTGACCTTGAGTAGGGAATTTTTAGGATAGGCTATGTACCAGAAGTGTAGAGTTTTAGCCAAGGATTACATCGGCTCGTCCGGTACATAGAAACGCTAACCATTTTGGACTTTTTGGGGTTGAATGTCAATACTTGCGGCGATGTTCCGGTAACGGCTAGCGTGGCGCCCGGCCCGGCGGAAAAGGGCAGGCTACATCCCTTGAGTGTTATTATAGCCGTGGGGTGGCAGGTCAAGGCTCCACCACGCCTCCGGGTCCTTAACGAAGCCGGGGTCGGAATCCAGCTTTCTGAACGTGCTATTAAAGACCGGCGTGGTAGATATCATTTGCCTGACGAAATCGTGTATATGTATGAACGAGTTATCCTGCTTGGAGAAGGGGCAGCTAGCCAGGCAGATGCCGCAGTCATGACCACCTATTTTCAGCCATTGGTAGAAGCAGTTAGGCGCTTTCTCATAGTATGCCTTGATGCCGGGGTTGTTCCATGGTCCCTGTACCTCCCATGAGGGCTCTGTTTCCATACTGAGGGCATTGGAGGGACAGAACTCGGCGCATTTCTTGCAGGTGCGGCAGAACCGGAATATACCGGCATCTATCGGCTTGGTGGGAGCCAGCGGCAAATCGGTGATTACCTTGAATACCCGCACCAGGGGGCCCCATCTGGGCGAAATCATCCGGTTCAAACGGCTCAGTTCGCCCAGCCCGGCCAGCACGCCGAAGCCGGGGCTGTTGCCCGAGGTGCCCATGTTGCCGTCGGCCAGACACTGGTAGCCCAGCCTGGTTATGAACTGCTGGAGGCGGAGCTGGACTGAGGTGCCCTCGGAATAGCCCATGGATGAGGCGGCAGTGGTTATTGCCGCTGGGGCGGTGGCTATGGTGAGGGGGGACATCCGTATGGTGAAGACAATGACCCATTGCGCCTTATAGGGTATCACCTTCTTCTTTTTATTCTCGTAGGCCTTGTCCACGTCCTCAAATTCCCACTTACGGCCGTCCCAGCCGTCAAATGAGTAGAACAGCTTGCGGGTGTTTTCGTTGAGCTCGACCACGCCTACCGAGGCAGCTCCATAAAGCTTGGCCGCCGCCCGAACCATCCGGGTGTTTTCCTCAGGTGTACCCTCGTAGCGGGGGTACTCAAGCTCGCCGGGTATGCCCGACATGTCAAAGGGAACGGTTATTCCGGGGCCGAGGAAGGCGTGGTCTGTGGTTAAGAGCGAGGTCAGCCAGCCGCCATCGACCAGTGCCTTCTCCCTCAGGCTGAACCCCGGTTCTTGGTTAAATATATTTTGTTTGCTCGTCTCGGCGGCAGCTCCTTCCAGCCTTATGGCGTTATCGGGGCCGACTGCCTGGACAAAGCCATCGTTAAACATGATATTGCTGGAGTCGAAGCGCTTTATCCGGCTCCAGTCAATTTCCACGGTGGGTTTATCGACTTCCTTTATCCACCGGGGCGTTTTCCGCCCCGCCGCCGGCGACGACTTGACCTCGTCAAGGTCACGGTATGACGTAGCGGCTCCGCCGGGGGCGCTGGTACCTCCCAGTCCCAATAGCTTCATCATGGTTTTCCTGCTGAGGGTGGTGTGATAGTTCATAGTTGCTGCCTCCTGTTTGAAGTGGAGTATCTAAAGAGCGGTGAATGGGATGCGCGCCTAGAGGGATTCGAACCCACGACACTCGGTTCCGAAGACCGATGCTCTGTCCGCTGAGCTATAGGCGCCGATAGCATTCTAGAGCCGCCGGGTTTTATTGTCAATTGAAGTAAGTCAGTTTCTGAGGCTGTTGCTTTGGCGGGCGGGTTGTGCCTATACTTGTTTTCGGGAATCATTTATTAGTAAGGGGGTTACTATGGATTACGATGGTTTTCTGGAATTAGCCAAGAACAGGCGAAGCATCCGCCGGTTTAAGCCAGACCCTATACCTGATGAATATGTGGACAAGATTATTGAAGCGGCCCGCTGGGCTCCTTCGGGCTTTAACTCACAGCCGTGGGAGTTTATCGTCATCAAGGATAAGAAATTAAAAGATGATGTTACGGGAATTGTCAGGCGGCCGCGCCCTGCCGGAGCATCGGGATTTTCCAAAATGGAAGAGATGTGTGAGCCCTGGATGAGGCAGAAAATGCAGCCCTGGCTTGACCCGGAAATGGAATACCAGAATGCCCCGGTTTTTATATTGCTGTTTGGCGATACCAGAACGCAGGTGGGGTTGCCCATGGTTGTAAGATATGACTCGCATTTAAGGCAGTCAATTTACACCTCCAGCCTGGCCAATGCTTTTTTGTATATGCTTCTGGCGGCTACGACGCTGGGGCTTGCCAGCCAGTGGGTATCGGTGGTGGCAGCACCTTATAACCATTGCTTATTAAAGAACCTTTTGCACATACCCACCGATATGGAGGTCTACGATATGGTGGCGTTGGGTTATCCCGCTTATAAGTCAAGGCCTAAGCTAATGAGGCCGGTTGACAAGATGATTCATCGTGACTACTTCGGTGAAGAAGATTTCAGGGCTGATGAAGAGGTCAGAGATTTTGTCAAGAGAACCCGGGCCTGGGTCTTCGCCAACCATCGGCGTGGGGTGGATAAGAGTATGTTGGGGTGAGTGGAGGGATTCGAACCCTCGTTCTCCAGGGCCACAACCTGGCGCCTTAGACCACTCGGCTACACTCACCATAGGTAGCAAAACTATTATAGTCAAAAAATGGCTGGCTTTCAATGATTACTTTGGGCTTAGTTCGACTACGGTAACGCCGGCGCCGCCTTCCCCGTAGCCGCCCGGCCGGTAGGAGCTTACCAGGGGGTGCTTGTCCAGTATCTTTCTGACGGTCTGGCGCAGGGTGCCTGTCCCCTTGCCATGGATTATCCTCACCTGGTATAGGCCGGCCATGAAGGCATCGTTGAGGTATTTATCCAGCTTGGGCAGTGCCTCGTCCAGGGTGAGGTGGCGCAGGTGGAGTTCGTCTGAGACTGTCATATCTCTAGCGATTGTAGCACAAGTCGGGGGGTAAACAAATAATTTTTCTAGAGGTCGTTTATCTTCCCACCCTCCCGCCCTACAGAAGTGATACTTCTATCAGTTTCTTTTTTTGGTGGGGGGAAAAGGGGAGGAGTCCGTGCGTTATGTGGGGGAGAAGCCCCGTCAGGGGCTTACCTTAAAAAGGGCTGGCGGGCGGGAATAGATATAAAATGGGGGAGGGGATAACTTCAGGGTTTCCTGTAAAAGATATCCAGGTTTTTGACCTTTTTAACCCCTTTGAGAGATGAGGCCACCGCCAGCAGGATGTTGGCGATAACCTGTTTGGGGAAGGTGGTCAAGACGATGGGAGCGTGGTTTATATAGAGGGAGAGCCGTTCCCGCTGGGGCTTTAGAAAACCCTTTTCCAGGAGGTCGGCGATGCCTTTGGTATCCTCTAACGAGAACTGCCGGGCCTTGGTCTCCAGCGGCTCGTCGGTGGCGATGGCGATGCGCTTCCTGGCTCTGGGGAGGAGGGGGCCGGCCTGCTTGCGGTGGACTTCTATCTTGGGGGTATCGCCTTGGCTGAAGCCCTCGGCCAGGATAATGTCGTAGTCCTCGCCCAGCAGGTGGGCTATCTGCTCAAAGCCGGCTTCCTGCTCGAGCGGCTTGATTAAAACCAGCTTGTCCGATGAGCTGATTACCGCCGCCTGGCTGCCGGCCTGGACGTGGCGCCAGCTATCCTTGCCCGGCTCGTCGAAGGATGACTCATTGGGGGCGTGCTTTACCGTGGCCACCCTGTAGCCCCTGGATTTTAATTCCGCAATCAGCTTTTCCAGCAGGGTGGTCTTGCCCGATTCCGATTTACCGACAATCGATACTATGGGAGGCATTACTTCTTCTCCTTTAACGCCTTTATTATCTTTTCCGGCGTTACCGGCAGCTCCTTGAACCAGATGCCGGTGGCATCGTGGATGGCGCTGACCACCGCCGGCGGGGCGCTGACAATGCTGCCTTCGCTGGCCTCCTTGGCGCCGAAGGGGCCGAAGGGGTCGTCGGTTACGATATCAATTAATTTTATATTGGGTACATCGAGGGCGTGGGGCATCTTATAGTCCAGAAAAGTGGGGTTGAGGGTCTTGCCCATATCCATGATGAAGTCCTCGTATAGAGCCTGCCCCAGTCCCTGAATAGCGCCGCCCTCAATCTGGCCTTCCGCCTGTATAGGGCTGAGCAGCCGTCCGCAGTCGGAGGCAATAGTGAAATCGGTGGTGGTTATCTGCCCCGTCTCCATATCCACCCCGACCCGGGCGGTGTGGGCGGTAAAGCTGTAAGAGCAGCCGCCGTTGCCGGTGCCGGTGGCCAGGTCCAGGGGTTCGATGCCGTAGCTGGAGTAGCCGGTGCCCAATATGACCGCCCCCGTGCCCGAGTAGCAGGCGATGCGCGCCAGCTTGATGAAGGGCATCTTCTTTTCCGGGTCTGATTTGAGAAAAACCTCGCCCAGCCTGATTTCTACATCCTCCGGTTTTACCTGCCAGTTCTGGGCGGCGACCTCCAGTAGCTGTTTTTTAACCTGGCGGGCGGCCTTCTGAGTTGCCTGCCCGGCCAGTATGGTAACGCGGCTGCCGTAGCTGCCGGGGTCGACCGGGGTGTAGGCGGTGTCCACCCGCTTGATGGCGACATCGTCCAGTTTAATGCCCAGCTCTTCGGCGGTAATCATGCAGAGCACCGTATCCGAGCCCTGGCCGCAGTCGGTGGCCCCGGTGATGAGGTTGACCGTGCCGTCTTCGCAGAGCCGGATAATAGCGGCGCAGGCCTGGTGCCCCATCTGCCTGGCCCCGCCCAGATAGGAGGTGCCGGAGATGCCGGTGCCCCAGGAGATAACGCCCTCTTTCTTTGGCATCTTATCCCGATCTCGCCAGAGGGGGTCTTTGACGGCTTCCTTTATAGCCTGCTTTAAGCCGCAGGTCTCTATGGTTACCTCATTGACCGTCTCATAGATTTCCCCCGGTTTGGGGTTATCAATGGCGTTGCGCAGCCTCATCTCCACCGGGTCTATGCCCAGCTCTTCGGCCAGCATCTCCATCTGAATCTCGGCGGCGAAGCGGGAGTGGGTAACGCCGTGGCCGCGCATGGCCGCCCCGATGGGGTTGTTGGTGAAAGCCCGGTAGCCGTCGTACTTGAAGTGGGGCAGCTTGTAGGGTATGGCGGTCATAAAGCCGACCAGGTACATGGAGAGGGGGCCGATAGCGGTGTAGCCGCCGCCGTCGGCGACGACGCGCTGCTGTACCGCCTTTAAAAGCCCGTCTTTGTCCACGCCCATCTTGCTGTAGATAATCATGCTGTGGCGGCGCCGGCTGGTGGCCAGCTCTTCCTCCATGCTTTCTACATATTTGACCGGCTTGCCCGTCATCTTGGAGAGCAGGACGGCGCAGAAATCGCCGCCCAGGGAGTCGTTTTTGGTGCCGCCGAAGCCGCCGCCGATAAACGGCTGGATAACCCTCACCCGGCTCAAGGGGACTTTAAAGCAGGCCGCCAGGTGCCGGTAGTGGAAGTAGGGGCTCTGCTTGGACGCCCAGACGGTGATATAGCCGGTGGGGTCGTAGTAGGCCAGTATTGCCGGCGGCTCCAGATAGCCGTGGGTGGCCCTGGCCGTTCTAAATCTGTCCTCACGGACGAGGTGGGACTCGGCGAAGGCCTTCTCCACATCGCCGAAGTTCCAGTGATATTCCACGCTTATATTATTCTTTACATAATCATGGACTTTGGGGGCACCGTCCTTCATGGCCTCTTCGGGGTCGAAGATGCCGGGCAGCTCTTCGTAGTCAACTTTAATAAGGCCGGCGGCCTGCTCGGCGGTGTCCTCGTCAACGGCGGCCACCCCGGCCACCGCCTCGGCCATGTAGCGCACCTTATCAACGGCTAAAGGTGTCTCGTCACGGGTGGCCGGCATCCAGCCCCAGCTCCAGCCGCCGAAGTCCTTTCCGGTGACTATTCCCTTAACGCCGGGCAGCCTTTCGGCTTTGCTGGTATCAATATTGAGGATGCGGGCGTGGGGATAAGGGCTCCTTAAGAGCTTGCACCAGAGCATGTCGGGCAGGGAGTAGTCGGCGGCATATTTAGCTTGGCCGGTGACCTTCTCCATGGCGTCTACCCGGGGCACCCGCCCGCCGATGACCGATAGTTCCGACATCTATTTGCCTCCCATGTTCTTCGCCGCCGCCTTTATCGATTCGATAATCTTGGCATAGCCGGTGCAGCGGCACAGGTTGCCGGCTATACCCTGCTTTATCTCTTCTTCGGTGGGGGTGGGGTTTTCATCCAGCAGCGCCTTGGCCGACATTATCATCCCCGGGGTGCAGAAGCCGCACTGCAGGCCGCCGTGGTCGACGAATGCCTGCTGGATGGGGTGCAGCTTATCGCCGTCAGCCAGCCCCTCAACGGTGGTGATTTCTCTGCCGTCGGCTTCGGCGGCCAGCACCAGACAGGAGTTGACCGCTTTGCCGTCCATGAGAACGGTGCAGGCGCCGCACTCGCCGAGGCCGCAGCCCTCTTTAGTTCCGGTAAGCCCCAGGTCTTCCCTGATGACATCAAGCAGGGTGCGGTGGGGCAGTACCGAAAGCCGGTAAGGCTGGTTGTTTACCGTTAAGTGTATCTCTTTCAAAGCTTGCTCCCGATGGCCTGTTTTATAGCCCGTTTAACTAATACCTCTACCATGTCCCGGCGGTATTCCGCCGAAGCCCGGTGGTCGTTGATGGGTCTGGACTGGCCGGCGGCGGCCCTGGCCGTTTTTCCTATAAGCTCATCGTCAAATTTCTGCCCCTTTAATATAGCCTCGGCCTTTTTTGCCCTGATGGGGGTGGGGGCTACCGCCCCCAGGGCGATGCGGATGTCCTGGCAGACCCCGTCCTGGGCGGTGACCACCACCGCCACCCCGACGATGGCTAAATCCATGGCCCGCCTGGGGGTGAGCTTGAGATAGACCCCCTGGCCGTTGGGGGGTGGGTGGGGTATATGAATTTCCTCTAAAATCTCGTCGTCGTTAAGGGCGGTCTGGCTGGGGCCGGTGAAAAAGTCCTCAATGCTGACCGTTCTTTGGCCATTACCGCTGACCAGCTTTAGCTTTGCCCTGAGGGTGATTAGCGCCGGCGCCGAGTCCGCCGAAGGGACGGCATTGCAGATATTGCCGGCGATAGTGCCCCGGTTGCGCACCTGGGGGGAGGCCATGCTCTGGACCGCCTGGGCCAGTATGGCGAACTTTTCCCCAATTATGGCCGAGGTCTCCACCGCCCCAATCGTTACCAGGGCGCCGAGACTTAATCCGCTGGCATCATATTCTATATTATCCAGGCCGGGTATGGCTTTGAGGTCGATGACATAGCCCGGCGCCCCGATTTCCCGCCTTTTCAGCTTGGGGACAAAATCGGTGCCGCCGGCGATGACCTTTGCCCTGCCTTTATACCGGGAGAGCAGGGAAAGGGCTTCATCAAGGGTGCTGGGGGACAGGTAGTTGAACTTGGGCAGACGTCGGTAGAATGTCGTCATTTGGGAACTCCGGGTATATAATCGCCCATTTGAGCTTGCTTTGTCAAATCCGGTCGGTATTAAGAGTTGGGGGCAAAAATAACTGGCAGCGGCGGGATTTGAACCTGCTAATATATTATTAGGGGTATATTACCAAGAGGTCGGGGGTTCAAATCCCCGGCCCCTTTTTAGCACCTAAACCCCTGAGGCGCTCCCACCAAAATTAACCGCTCGCGAAAAGTGCCTGGATTTTGACTACAGAGCGTCTGCTGTTGCCAGGCTTTTGATATGCTTAACGAGTAATTGTGGTGCCGGCCTTCCCCGCCAAGGCAGCGGCAGTTTTGCTGAGCTCGGTTATTATTGCCTTTTTCCCTCCGTGTTTAACAAACTCAATGCTCGCCTCTATCTTCGGTTTCATGCTCCCCACGCCAAACTGGCCTTCGGCTAGGTATCTTTCGGCTTCAGCGACTGTCATATGGGAAATACCTTTGGCTTCTGGTTGGCCATAGTTAAGCATTACCTGTTCAACATCGGTCAAAATCATAAGTGTATCGGCACGGATATCCTGGGCTAACCTGCCTGTGGCTAGGTCTTTATCAATAACGGCTTCAATACCACGCAAATTTCTGTTTATATCTCTGGCCACCGGGATGCCGCCTCCCCCGACGGCAACCACGATTTCATCATTATTGAGCATATTTTTGATGATCCTGGTCTCCTGGATTCTTACCGGTTTTGGAGAGGGAACTACCCGCCGGTAGCCACGGCCGCTGTCATAGATAAGTTTCCAGCCTCTTTCCCGGCGCAGTTTCCCTGCTTCCTTCTTATCATAAAATGGACCAACCGGCTTGGTCGGGTTCTTAAAAGCAGGGTCGTCCTTATCAACTATTGTCTGAGTTAAAACGGTGGTAATGTTGTGAGTAAACTCGGCTGTTCTCAAGATATTAGCCAGCGTTTGCTGAATAATGTAGCCTATCATACCCTGGGTGGCCGCCCCGCAGACATCAAGTGGCATCATTGGCACCAGGTCACGTGCTGCCTCGTTTTGCAGTAATACATTGCCAACCTGAGGCCCATTACCATGAGTAATAACCACCCGGTAGCCACTGATGGCAATTATCTCGGCAATATAGGTGCAGGCAGTCTCTATATTTGCCGTCTGCTCCTCTAAAGTTCCCTTCTGCCCCGGTTGCAAAATAGCGTTGCCTCCCAGGGCAAAAACAATGGTTTCTTGTGCCACAAAAAGATTCTCCTTCCAGCAAGCTTTAAGGAAGTTTTTCTAAGACTTTATTTATCTCCTCAGTATACTTGTTTTCCTTTGCCTTTCTTGCTTCGGGGGATAGGGCAAACTCCCTGCCGATGAAAGCAATCAGTAAAGCCAGCTCGGTATGCATACGGTTTTCGGCCTCATCAAAGACGATAGACTGGCTGCTGTCCATTACCTCATCAGTAACCTCTTCCCCCCGCAATGCCGGCAGGCAGTGCATGAACTTGGCATGGGGCGGTGCCGCCTTCATCAGATCTGAGTTTATCTGGTATTTGGGTTTGAGTATTTTATCTCTCTTCTTTATCTCTTCTTCATCCATGCCGTACCAGCTCCATGTATCCGTGTAAATGAAGTCAGCCTGGGCGACCGCCTCTTTAGGGTCATCAGTGACAACTATCCTGGCACCGCTTTTCTCGGCATCCTGGCGCGCTTCCTCCAGGGGCCCTTTTTCTATCTGGTATTCCTTGGGCGAGGCGATGTAGAAATTGATGCCCATCCGGGCCGAAATGCGCAACAGGTCACGGCATATAATAGCCGATATAATCCCCTTTTCTGGATCACCTTTGGAGCTGTCGCCTACATAGACAAGGTTGACCCCGGCAGTCCTGCCGCTTTTCTCATACATGGTAAAGACATCACACAGCATCTGGGCGGGGTGATTGACGTCCTCTGTCATGGCATTGATTACAGGAACCGAGGCATATTTGGCCATTTCGGCGATGTCACCGTAGTGGAGGGCACGGATGACGATGCCATCACACATGCGGCTGATAACCTGGCTGGTGTCGCCAATGGTTTCCCTCTTGCCAAGGTGGATATCGCCAGGTCTGATGTAGATGCCGTGGCCCCCAAGCAATGTCAGGGCGGCCTCAAAGGATATCCTGGTCCGGGTGGAGGCTTCTTCGAATATCATAGCTACTGATTTTTTGTAAAGTAGGTCAGGGACTGCCCCTTCCTTTTGAGCCCTCTTGACCACGCCGGAAAGTTCAACCAGTGTCTCAAGCTCTTCTTTGGAAAAGTCCCTTACGTCTATATAGTCTTTCTTCATTTAGTATCTGCCTTCCATTTTAACTTACTTCATGACGGGGTAGCCGCCGGCTGTTGCTGGGTTACGCAGTGGATAGCTCCTCCGTTTTCAATAAGGGCAACGCAGTTAATGCCGATGACTTCCCTGTCAGGAAATTGCTCTCCTATTATTTTCAGGGCACGGTCATCGTTAACATTACCAAAAATGGGCACTACCACGGCGCCGTCTGCCACCAGATAGTTAGTGTAGGAAGCATCGGTGTTAATCGAGGTTAGGCTTTCCAGCACTGGCCCCTCCCCGATGCGGGAGGTTGAGTAAACACCTTTTTGGGGCAGTGGCAGAGGCACCAGAGTCACACGCTTGCCCGACTCAGTGGTGGCTTCTTTCAGCTCCTCTTCCAGTTTTTTTAGCATGCCGTAGCGCGGGTCGGCATCGTCATCAGTCCAGGCATAAAGAATGGTGGATTCATCAGTAAAGCGGGCTACTGTGTCAATGTGGGTATCGGTGTCGTCTGCCCAGCCTATGCTCAAGTCATCAGTTTTGGCTCCGGTAAGCCAGATAAAGTGTTTGACGCCGAGGTGTTGGCTGATGATGGCTTCAATTTCTTTCTGGTTTTTGCCGGGATTACGGTTTTCGTTTATTATTGAGCTGCGGGTGGCTAAAAAAGTGCCCTTACCGTTGACCTCCACACCACCACCCTCCAGTACCAGAGGCGGCGAGAACACTGGCAGAGATAGCTCTGTGGCTATTCGGGCAGGTACTCGGTCATCTCTGTCATATTTATATCTTCCCCCCCACCCATTGAATTTCCAGTTAGTTACCGCCAGCTTTCCCTTTTTATCGGCCACGAAGATAGGGCCGTTATCTCTTGTCCAGATATCATTGGTGGGGATAATGTGGAAGTCAATCCCCCTAAGGCCGATGCCAAAGAAGCGGAACTGCTGCTCTAGATGCTCCTGACGCCGCCCGTCCGGGGCAACTATGTGAACGTTTTCATGCTCATGCAGGGTGGCAGCCATCTCCAACCAGGTCTTTTCCAGCTTTAGCTGGTAGCCCGACCACTGGTCATCATGTGGCCATTGCAGCCAGGTGCCTTCATGCGGCTCCCACTCCGCCGGCATACGAAAATCTTTCGGGTCTAACTGTTTTCCCATCCTTGTGTGTGTCTCCCCTTGGTACAGGCGAGGGGGAAGGGTACTGCGTGAAAAAACTATGCTACTATATGCAGCACGCCTTGTCAAGGGTGTTTAAGTTACTTAAGGATGTGCTAAAACAGCCTTACTTATGGTTAACAGCGGCAGAAATTACTTAGCGGTGGCAAGCAAAGCCCCTCGCTTTTGGAGGGAGCAGCTATGGCAAAAATGTCGCAAAATTCACGCCTAAAAGTTAAGCGAATTGTTAGGCAAAATTCTGTGGAGGGGTCAGTGGGGGCGCAAAACAGGCTCAAAAATAACTGGCAGCGGCGGGATTCGAACCTGCGACCAAAGGCTTATGAGTCCTCTGCTCTACCGCTGAGCTACGCTGCCATCGGCAAAATATAGCACGCTTTGATTTCTAGTGTCAATTCCAGCGTTTTATGACGTGCACCGCGGTAGCCTTGAAAGTGGCGTAAACCCCCTTATCAACCGCCAGGTTGAGGTCCTGGGCTGAGCGCCTGGTGACCACCGCCAGTAGGGGGAAGCCGCAGTCCAGTTCCACCCTGACCAGCGCCCCAACGGAGAATATCCGGGTTATCCGACCCTCAAAGGTGTTGCGGGCGCTGCTGGCGTCCCTGTGGGGGGCCAGGGTGACATCTTCGGGGCGGATGAGGGTGTGGACTTCGGCGCCGATGCCGTAATCCGAGATTGCCTGGATGACGCCGCCGCCGACATCAATAGCGACCAGCTCGTTATCCCTATTGGCGATTACACCGCCCAGGATATTGCCGACGCCGACCAGCTCGGCGACCCTGGTGTCCCGGGGGGTGCTGAATATGTCGCCGGGGCTGCCTGTCTGGAGCAACTGGCCGTTGATGATTACCCCTATCCGGCCGGCCAGGCGCTGTCCCTGCGACATATCGTGGGTGGCCATAACCACCGTTGTCTTTTGCCCGCCGATGATGTGCGCCAGCACCTCCTCTATCTTGGCGGTGGAGACGGGGTCTAGGTTAGCCGTGGGCTCATCGAGGAAGAGCACCTCCGGTGCTATCGCCAGCGCCCGGGCGATGGCTACCAGCTGCGTTTCGCCCCCGGAGAGGGTGCGGGCGTTACGGCTTGAGTATTCGGTCATGCCCACCAGCTCCAGAGCATTGTTCACTCTCTGGTTGATGGAAGATTCCTTTTCCTTTCTCCATCTCAGCCCGCAGGCGATATTATCGCGGACGCTCATGTTAAAGACCACCGGTTTCTGCAGCACGAAAGACATGCGGCGGCGCGCCTGAAGGCGCAGGCGTTTGCTGGCGGTGACCTCCTCACCGCCAAAGTAGATGCTCCCTGAAGACGGCACCTCAAGCAGGTCAAGCAGGCGGAGTAGTGTCGTCTTGCCGGCGCCGGTGGGGCCAATGAGCGCCAAGACTTCACCCTGTTCAACCTTAAGGTTGATATTTTTTATAATTTCTTGCTTACCGTATTTCTGGGTGATATTAACCGTTTCTATTAAAGCCATGCTTATCTCTGCTGAATCCGGTTTAAACCTATATTTATTACCAGGGCGATGAAGATGAGAATCATGCCCAGCGCCAGCGCCAGTTCCAGGTCGCCCTTGGAGGTTTCTAGGGAGATGGCCGTAGTAATGGTGCGGGTAAAGCCCCTGATGTTGCCGCCGACCATGAGGGAGAGGCCGACCTCGGAAATAGCCCGCCCGAAGCCCATTATCAGCCCCGCCAGCACGCCGAACCTGGCTTCCCTGAAAGTGACCACCGACATCTGGAAGCCCGAGGCGCCGAGGGAGACGGCGGTATCGGTGATGGCCTTGTCGGTGGCGCTGAGGGCGGAGATAATAAGCCCCAGCATCAGCGGGGTTATCAGCACCACCTGGCCGATTACCATGACGGCGGGGCTGAACAGGATGCCGAACCCTCCCAGCGGGCCGGCGCTGGAGAAGAGCACGAAGACGAAAAGCCCGACGGCTACCGTGGGCAGGCTGAACAGCGTCTGGATGATGTTTATCAGCGTGCGCTTGCCGGGGAAGCGGTTGAAATGGATAACCGCCCCCAGCGGCAGGCATATCAGTGCGGCGATAGCCGAGGAGGTCGCCGAAATTGCCAGCGACCTCCCCGCTATCTGCATGACCTCGGGGTCAAGAGATATGATGAGCTTGACCGCGGTTACCAGTCCTTCCCAAATCTCGGTCAATTAGTTCTCCCTCTCTATATTGCTCTTTAACTGCTGGTGTACTCCGGGACGGGCAGGGTATAGTCTTCAACCGGGGGACAGCCGGGCATATCACAGCCGGCGATGGGGAAGAAGAGCGGCCTGCCGTATTCGGCTTCCCCGTAGGTGCTGATTATATCCTGGACATCTTTGGAAATCAGCCAGTTGATGAACCGGTTGGCGATGTCAATCTTGGCTTTGGGATGCGTCTCCGGGTTGATGGCTATGGCGGCGTAGACGTTGAGGAAAATGGGGTCTTCTTCGACAATGGAGACTATGCTCAGGTTGCTCTTGAGGTTATAGGCCAGAAAAGTTGATATGTCGGCCATGACGTATGACTGCATCTCGTTAGCCATCAGCAGGGTGGGCCCCATGCCCTTGCCTGCTTCAACGTACCATGCGCCCGAGTTGCGGACTTCTTCATAGTCGAAGCCAGCCTGGCTCCAGATGAGCTTTTCCTTGGCGTGGGTGCCGGAATCATCGCCCCTGGAGACGAATTTGACGGCGTTGGGGTTGTTTAAGCCGGCGTTGTACAGCTTTTCAAAGGCTTCGGCGGCGGTTGAACCGGCAATTCCGGCCGGGTCGCTGGCGGGGCCGGCAATCAGGAAGAAGTTATAGGCGAAGTTGCGGCGGTTGATGCCGTAGCCATCGGCCAGGAACACATCTTCCCTGGCTCTATCGTGGACGATGATGGCGTCAACGTCACCCCGGCGGCCGTACTCCAGGGCGATGCCGGTGCCGGCATAGACAATATCCATTTCTACGTTGGCCAGCTCTTCGAATATCGGCTCCAGGTGGTACCAGAGGCCGGTATCGTAAAGACTGGTGGTGGTGGCGATTTTGAACCTTACTTCGGGGTCGTGCAGGGGGTAGCCCGCTTCCGCTGCCGGACAGCCGGCAAAGCTCACCAGCAGGCTTAAGAGCACCAGCCCGGCTAATATGGCAATTATCGTTTTTCTCTTCATAAAGCTCCTCTATAAATTTATACACGCAATAAAAAAGCACCTCTTTAAAGGAGGTGCCCGACATACCTTAACTTCCGGCATGAGCGTTCTCCTTTCCAATCACGGGAGGCACCGCCGTTTCCAGCGATACCCTATCGGCCTGCCTCCTTAGCTAAAGCTTTAGGGAGAACAGGCTCGGAGAGAGTATTTAGTTTTTAAACCGAGTTATATTAGCATATAGTATATAAAATTGGCAAATGCATTTGGGTGGGTGCCCGGTTTTTAGCGTTTGTTTTTATTCCCACCCTCCCGCCCTACAGAAGTGATACTTCTATCAATTTCTTTTTTGGGGGGAGTGTTTAATAGTGGGCGAAGCCATGATTTTAGGGGGGTTTAAGGGGGACGAAGCCCCCCTCTTAAATCTAATTCCCCCTCTCCAAGAGTGGAGAGGGGGATAAAGGGGGTGAGGTTGATAAATGAAAGTTGACGCTTGGTTAGACTCTCTGTTAAAATTCACTTCGGTTACCCCTCTTTTTAACCCGCTCTTGACACTTATATACCACGAAGGAGGTCTGGTATGGCTGTTAACTATGAGAAATCAGGCAAGATTGCTATCTTCACCATCAACCGCCCCGAGGCCATGAACGCCCTGAATGTGGAGACGATGCAAGAGCTCCGGGATGCGATGATGGATTTCAGGGACGACCCTGAGCTGTGGGTCGGTATTGTTACCGGCGCCGGTGAGAAGGCTTTCTGCGGCGGGGCCGATATCAAGAATACCCTGCCCTTTATGAAGGAGCACTCCAGGGATGTCTGGTCGTTCCCGGTGAGCATAATGCGGGGACTGGAGATGTGGAAGCCGCTTGTTGCCGCTATCAACGGGATGGCGCTGGGCGGTGGACTGGAGCTGGCCCTGGCCTGCGATATAAGAATAGCTGCCGAGACTGCCCGCCTGGGCACGCCCGAGGTAACCCTGGGGCTGATTCCGGGGTGGGGGGGAACGCAGCGGCTGCCCCGGGCTATTCCCTGGTGTAAGGCGGCCGAGCTGTTGCTTATGGGCAAACTGATGGATGCCCAGGAGGCCTACCGCATCGGCCTGGTGAACAAGGTGGTGCCTCAGGCCGAGGTTATGGCCACCGCCAAAGAGTGGGCGGAGGCCATCTGTAAAGCGGCACCGCTGGCGGTGAGGGCGGCTAAAGAAGCTATGCTCAGGGGTTCGGCGATGACCCTGGAGGAGGGGTTGAGGCTGGAGAGCGCTCTGACGGCCTATGTCATGGCTACCGAGGACTTTGCCGAGGGAACCGGGGCTTTTGTGGAAAAGAGAAAACCGAATTATAAAGCAAAATAATATAAGGGAGGAGCATTGTGGAAATTAAGAAGGTCGGTGTTGTTGGCTGCGGCTCAATGGGCGCGGGCATCGCTCAGCTCTGCGCTCAGTCGGGCTACCAGGTAGTGGTATCGGAGATAAATGATGAATTATTGAAGCGGGGGATGGGGTTTATTGATAAAACACTAGCCAGGAGCGTGGAGAAGGGCAAGCTCTCCCAGCCGGATAAGGATGCCATAACGAGCCGCCTCAAGGGCACCACCAGTACCAAGGATTTTGCCGACTGCGACCTGGTGATTGAAGCCGCTATTGAGAATCTGGAGCTGAAGAAAAAGATATTTGCCGAGCTGGATGGAATCTGCTCCCCCAATGCCATCCTGGCCACCAATACCTCCTGCCTGTCTATTATTGATATGGCGATGGTAACCAAGCGGCCGGACAAGGTTCTGGGGTTACATTTCTTTAATCCGGCGCCGATTATGAAGCTGCTGGAAATCGTCAGGACCATCGCCACCAGTGATGAGGTACTTGAGACCAGCCGGAAGTTCGGTGAGTCGCTGGGCAAGACCAACGTTATTGCTAAGGACGCGCCCGGTTTTATCGTCAACCGGCTCTGGCTGCCCTTCCTGCTCCATTGTATCCGCCTCTACGAAGAGGGTGTGGCCAGCCGGGAGGATATCGATAACGCCATACAGCTGGGCTTAAATTACCCGATGGGACCGCTCACCCTTGCCGATATGGTCGGGATTGACGTGGTCAAGTTTGTTTCCGACGCGCTCTACGAGCAGCTTAAGGACCCCAGGTACATAGTGCCGACGCTGGTGGACAAGATGGTTGCCGCCGGCTGGCTGGGGCGCAAGACGGGCAAGGGCTTCTACGACTACAAGTAGGTCCCCTGTTATTTTAGTCTGCGATAGAAAATAACCAGTAACGACTGGAAGGAGGTAGTTTTATGTCTGAAGTGGTCATTGTCAGCGGGGTAAGAACGGCTATAGCTAACTACGGCGGGGCGCTTAAAGGAACCCCGGTGGTGAAGCTGGGAAGCATTGTTATTAAGGAGGCACTTAAGCGGGCCGGGCTGCGCCCTAAGTTGGATGCCGAGGTGCTTAGTTTAGCCCCCGAGGTTTTTAAGGGCGACGATTTAATTGAACTGGAAAAGAAGTATGCCGACTGGGACGGCTCGTTGAAAGAGGTGGGGATAGACGAGGTTATCATGGGTAATGTCCTCCAGGCGGGGCAGGGGCAGAACACCGCCCGCCAGGCGGCTATCTACGCCGGCATACCCAAGGAGGTAAATGCCTACACCGTAAACAAGATTTGCGCCTCCGGGATGAAGTCGGTGGCCCTGGCTGCCCAGGCAATCAAGGCGGGCGATGCCGAGGTTATCGTGGCCGGGGGACAGGAGAACATGAGCGCCGCCCCTTACTATATGCCCTCCGCCCGCTGGGGAGCCCGGATGTTCAACGCCGAGATGGTTGACGGCATGGTCTATGACGGGCTCTGGGAGATATTCTATAACTACCACATGGGCTTAACCTCGGAGAACATCGCCGAGAAGTACGGCATAACCAGGCAGGAGCAGGATAAGCTTTCCCTGCTGAGCCAGGATAGGGCGCTGGCGGCGATAAAGAATGGCATATTTAAGGAAGAGATAGTCCCGGTGGAGGTTAAGGTGAAGAGGGAGGTCAAGCCCTTTGATACCGATGAGCATCCACGGGAGACCTCGATGGAAGCCCTGGCCAAGCTGCCCGCCGTCTTTAAAAAGGACGGGGCGGTAACCGCCGGTAACGCTTCCGGGATAACCGACGCCGCCGCCGCCCTGGTGGTAATGTCGGCGGAGAAGGCCAAAGAGCTGGGATTAAAACCGATGGCGACGATTAAGTCTTACGCCTCCGGCGGCGTTGACCCGGCCTACATGGGGCTGGGGGCGGTTCCGGCCACAAAGAAGGCGCTGAAGTTAGCTGGAATTAAGTTGAGTGATATAGAGTATATTGAGCTAAACGAAGCCTTTGCCTCCCAGGCTATCGGGGTGATGAGAGAGCTGGGGCTCGGCGTCGATAAGGTAAATGCCCACGGCAGCGGTATCTCGCTGG
>Ga0307421_1000053_pt1 | contig 67082 bp, 59 predicted proteins | sample SalMarWE160270MG_FD_202163 | JGI IMG/M metagenome (GOLD analysis project Ga0307421, IMG submission 202163) | Salt marsh sediment microbial communities from the Plum Island Ecosystem LTER, Massachusetts, United States - WE1602-70 | ecosystem: Environmental > Aquatic > Marine > Intertidal zone >... | reverse complement strand
AATCTTCTCGGCGGGTAAGTTTATATATACAACATCAGAATCTTTCAACAAGAGATTATGCTTTTGATATTCTTGAGCTATAGGATCTATAGCAATTTTAATCTTAGCATCACTGGCTTCTAACAATCCCATGGGACCTGGCCCAATATCAACTACAATCTTGTTTTTTAAAAATGATTTATCTCTTATCCCAGTCTCTTTTAAAAATCTTAAAAATAAAGCCTTTGATTCCTGTTTTTTACGTTGTTGGTAAGAATAAATATTTGGATTATTATTTATTTTTAACAATGTTGGCACATCGCCACTCCACCAATCCTTTTGCATTTTTCCCTCCCATTTATCGATCCAGAAATTCAACTCTCTTTTATATTTATCGTTTATTTTTTTCATTAATTTTTTTTAAATAATTTAAAAATATTTCTTCATAATTATTAACCATAATATCAGAAACAAACTTATTTTCAACATGTTTTCTGCAGTCTGCGCGATTTATTTTATCTAATTCTTTAAATCGATTACAAATATCATTGATTGAATTTGCTATTATCCCTGTTTTTTTATCGATAATAATTTCTTTAACTGAGCCACGATTAAATGACACTACAGGTGTTCCGCAAGCCATTGACTCTATAAATGTCAAACCAAATGGTTCATCCCATTGTACTGGAGCAAGTAATGCTTTCGCTCTACCTAATAATTTGTTTTTCTCTTTATCGTTAATCTCGCCTACAAATACAATACTTTCATTATCTATATGTTGTTTAATTTTCGATTCAAAATATGATCTGTCCCAATCATGGATCGCTCCCGCGATAACCAATTTCATATTCATCTTTTTAGCAATTTGGATAGCCTCTAACACTCCTTTTTCAGGCGACATTCTGCCTAAAAACATTAAATAATCATCATGGATATCTGAAAAATCATACAAAAAGATATTTATTCCATTATAAACATTTCCTAAGTATTTAAGTTTTGGTAATGGCTTTCTTTGATTTTTACTAATGCTTATTACAGGATGATTTGGATAATTTGAAAATAAAATCTGTTTATTTTCTTGGTCAAGTGGCGTATGTAATGTTGTAACGATTGGATCAGATATTAAATTTTCAAAAGGAATCAAACGCCAACCCAAATGATTACTGATTATATCAAATTTATTTTTTAATAGAATATTAATAATATTTGCTATCGCTATTTGAAAAAAAACTTCACGCTTTTTAGAACTATTATTAATACCGCCAACGCCTAAAGATTTGTTTATTACAGGAACTATCCTATCCAAGACATTGGAATCTCCAGAAGCCAAAAGAGTTACATCGTGTCCTTTCTTTGTCAGTCCATCCGTCAAATTATATACCACACGTCCGATGCCGCCATACAATATGGGCGGAATTCTTTCGTCAATTGGCGAGATTAAACAAATTTTCATAATTTTAATAACAAATCTAATTTAAACGTAATGAGTCTCAGCATAATACAAAATGCTTGAAAAAATTTAGCATATCTTAATAATTTTAACAAATCCTTAACAACTACTTTTGATATAGTTAACTCCGACTTATCGTATAATTCGGAAATACTATGTTTATTAACAATTCTTGCTTCGGAAATTGCCTGCCAGAATATTCTCTTCATAAAAAAATAACGCGAAATTCTATTTGGTTTGATTTGTGTAAAAACCAAAGCATTTGATTCAAAAAAGATATTATCTTGTTTGATCCTTATAATAAATTCTATATCTTCCCCGGAAAGCAAGCAGGAACCTTTACGCCCAAGGGATTCGTCGAATAAACCATATTGATTGAAAGCTTCTCTTTTAAATGACATGTTAGCACCAATCAAATAAAACGGTTTATTTATTTTACACGAATATTTTGGAAACTTTGGTGGTAATAAAAATCTTAAATAATAATCTGTAAGCCATCCCGGCAACACTAAGTTTTTTTCTTTGATGACTACAGGTCCTCCGATACATAGAGCATTGTGTTTTTTGTGCGCGCTTATTAATGAATTCAACCAACCATTTGAAGGGATTATATCATCATCAAGAAATGCCACAATTTTGCCTCTTGCGCTTGATACGCCGCTATTTCTTGCATGACTCAAACCGACAATCGGATCTTCAATAATTTTTAGTTCTTTAATATATCCTTTAAATTTATTTATTGTCTCCTCCTCTATTGAAGAATTATAATTATTAACAATAATAATTTCGAAATTGCCATTCGCTTGTCTTTGTTTATTTAAAGCAATTAACAAGTTATAAAGATTTTGATTACGATCTTTATAATTATAAGTTGGAATTATAATTGAAATATCTATTTCATCCTTCATTTCTGTCTTTTTTAAGTACACATAATTCTAATTACTCTTTTTATTAAATCTGTTTCATTTAACCTTGATGCATTAATAAATATTATTTTAGGTATTTTAAACTTAGCAAGATTTTCTTTGCTATAAAATTTTGAAAAATAATCTAAAAACCTAGGATTAAACCAATAACGGTATTCATTTATTTTAGAAAATCTTAATCTTCTTGATATACTTTCCTTTATAGGCAATGAAAAACAGATAACATGTGTTGGTTTTATAAAAAAATCTTTTTTATCAAGCTGCTTAAAATAATCTAACAACATTAAGTATTGCACTTTGTCGTTTTTTATTTTTGCTCTAGCATAACAATATGCCAATGTTGTTAAAAAAGTTCTATCTAATAAAATATAATCGTATTTCTTTAGGAGATTGCTTATTTTATTAAATTTCTGTCCTTCAGCGTCTAAATGAAGTTTAGATACTGCTAAGCCATTCTTTAAATTACACAATTGTCGAGAAATCTCCAATTGAGGAATGTTAATACATTTTTTTAATAGATTTTTCTCAATAATTTTTCTTATTAAAGTTGTTTTCCCTGCTCCTGGCATGCCCTCAAAAGCAATAATTTTTGTCATAAAATTATTTTATAATACGAAATTTATTGTTTTGTATGATAGCATATTGAAACTGCTCTTTAATTTCATTACGCTCTGTAAATCTTTTTTTCTTTTTTGCCTCCTCGAGCCATACCGGTTCCTTATTTTTAAGTTTTGGAATTTTTTCTAATAATTGTCTTTTGTCTTTTAACGGCGACTGTAATATTTTTTGATAAATCAATTTAGTTCTTTCTGCAATATTTTTCCACTCAAAATCTTTACACATCATTGCCCTACTTATTCGTGATAATATTATGGCTCTGTCTTTATTATTTATTAAATCAATGATAATTTTAGGATATTTTTTAAAGTCATCTTCTATGATAATATTTTTTTTATTGGTTAAACCAAAAACAGCTACATTTGTAGCGATAACAGGTATGCCTGCGACTAAATAATTTAAAATTTTAATTCGCAATCCCGTTCCACTTAGAATCGGAGCCAACCCAAATGTAGACTTTCTAAATATTTGATTCAAGTTTTTAACCGTACCCATAAATTTAAAATTAGCGCTTTGATATCTGGCTTTAATCTTTTTTGGGCAATCACCGACAATTAAAAAACGGAAATTGTATTTTTTTAATTTAGGGTAAATATATTTATAAATTATTTTAACCGCTTCTAAATTTGGTTCAAAAAAAAGATTTCCTAAAAAAATAATTGTTTTCTCTTTAAAATTTGGGCCCCAATATTTAATATCCTCTGTGTCAACCCCACTCGGCATGACCGATATTCTGCTTCTAGATAGATTCATGTTTTTTATAAGAAATTGCTTGTCGTCTTTACTGAGGCATATTAAATGATCTATTGATTCGCCAACAATCTCTTCTATTTTCTTTATTGTTTTAATCCGCGTCGCAGAAGCCCCAAGGTTTTTTGCTAAAGATCTGACCACATAATGCATTTCACTTACAAGATAAGTTTTAGTTAAATGCGATAGCTTTATCCCCTGTAATATAATGGGTTCTAAATTATCAAATTGAATAATATCTATTTTTTCTTTTTTAATAATAGACGCAATTAGATCTAAATTATTGTAATAACATTCAATCGGAAAAATATATGTTTTGAATTTCTCTTTTTTGATTAACTTTAAATTAGACCAACCGCGATAACCATGAAAAATTACTACATCAACACCTACTTCCCAAAGTGCTCTAGATAAATAATGGAATCTATTGGCAGCTCCATCAAAAGAAGGAATAAAATCCCCATCTATAAAAATACCTAATTTTATTTTTTTACCATTATTTTTTCTCATAATAGCCCTTTAATTAATATTTAAGGGGCTATTAAATTTAATAGCCCCCATAAACATTCCATTGCCATTTAGGAAAAAAATACAGAATCTCCCTTACTGCATTTACTTCACTATTGGGTGAATGCACAGCATTATGTCGAAGATCCGTGCCAAATCGATATCTTAATGTATTTTTGCTGTTATTTTGAGGATCAGTAGAACCTACTAATTTATTTAGAATTTCAATAGCAGAATCTTTTTGTACTATTAAAATCTCGGATTGACTTGAAGTCATAAACGCAACAAGATCATCAAAAAATATTTCCTTAATATGCATTGGGTATAGAAACATTGTATCTTTTCTATTAAGTATCTTTGTTTCTCTTGCTAATATTCTAAAACCGTCTTTTTCAAGAAATTCTATAATCTTTTTGACATAACCATCCCTTACAGCATCAGGCTTTATTAGAAAAAAAGATGTTTCCATTTGCTTCCCTCCTATATTTTAATTTTATTTGTACTATTAATAGTATAGTTACTTTTTATAATATTGTCAATCATTATATATTTTTTCTATTTCATTTTGACACCAATTAAATATTCATATATAATTCAACTATACAATACTTAATATTATGACTACACAATTATTTAAAATCACTCAAAATGCTATTATCCAGAATCAAGAAAAAAATGTTTTAATCTTAAAACATAACACAGGCAAATGGCTCTTGCCTGGCGGGAAAATTCAAAAAAATGAATCTTGGATAGAGGCCTTAAAAAGAGAAATAAAAGAGGAAACAGGAATTACTGAATTTGAAATAAAAAAGATATTAGATATTAATAGTTGGACAGAAAACGAAACTGGCTATTATGTTGTAACCTTTATTACCACAATACTCAAAGCAGACAAAATTACCTTAAGCGATGAACATATTGAGTATGCGTGGGTAAAACTTTCAGATTTAGATAATTATGATTTCTGGCATGAAAATATAAAAGAGAGAATTAAAAAAGTCTTGCTATAAGATTTATTATATTAACCAAAAAAAATCGCCTTCTGGCGATTTTTGAGGCCTCTTGGGTCTGCACGATAAAAAATATTGTTGGCTGCCGATATTGGACGAGGTCAGAACCTCTTTATAGTCCTATCTTACCACGATACGCCTTATCAAGGAACATCTATTATGCCTCGTTTATAACATCCTTTAACGGCCAATACATAGCGCTACCTTTTCCAATGAGTATATTAATTAAATCACTAACTTTTTGCTTAGTTTCTTTACTTCCATCTCTATAAATAATTTTCATGGATTCTTTTATCTCGCTTAGGTATATAGGCATAAGACGATTTTTATTAAGATTATTAGCAGAATCCAATAAATAACTGTGGATAATACTTAATGTTACATTACCGTTCTTTCCAGCAAAAATTGATAACCTCTTTAAGAGACCATAATCCCAATCTATATCGCCCCTTGTTTTCTTTAATGTCTCTGCCATTTTCTCTACTACAACTCCATCATTCAAAACTTCTTTATGCGGATTAACCCATTGCCCAAATCCCGATAAAGACTTACTATCCGGGGTATTCTCTATTGCCCATTTCCAGAATTCTACAAGCTTTTTTTTGCTAACCTTATTTTTCTTAAACCATTCGCCACCAGAATAATCTTGACTCAAGCAATGATGGCCAATAAATGAAATAAATTCTTTATGAGATTCCGGCTTGGGTGCAATCCAGAACTTCTTAAATAAATCGTGATCAAATCCGAATTCTGAAAAGTATATAAAAGCAAGCGCAAGATGATCGGCGACACCCTCGTCTGGTTTCTTAAAATGTTTTTGCTTTAACTCTTCTGTGTCTGTCGAAGCAATGCTACGCTCGTATAATTTCTGGATATCAGGATTAAAAAACAATTCTTTAAAAAGATTGGCTGAAACATATCCCTCCCATGCTGCTGTATAGAGTCTATTTTTCTTTGGCTCTGTCGGAAAGATATAAGACAATAATCCTTCTATCCACTTTCTGTCCCTAAAATAGAATGACGGCAGGTAGTGCCCGAACATAAACATTAAAGCGCGAGTTTGTTCGTTCTTTAAAATGTTTTCATATAATTCTTTAGCATCGGAAGAAATTTTTATTCTCCCTTTTTTGGAAAATTTCTTGCCGTCTTGGTATGTAAATAGTACAAAAGTTTGGAACGCTCTGCCACGTACCGTATTAATCGCTATGGAATATGGATCACTCACAAGATACTCATCACTTTGAGGAGTTTTAGTCTTGATTATGGCGCTTTCTATCTTCTCATCTTCTGGGATAGGACTGGGATAAGCAAGTAAATAATTTATTATCGAAAAAACATTGTCGCGATGTTCGGTAAAGTTAACATAAGAACCACCCTCTCTTTCCCTAATTATTTCTTGAACAACATCGGACATAACAGAATGAACATCTGTCCAATTAGAAAGCAAACCATCATGAATATCGTGTTTCCGTTTTTTGCCACTGAAAGAATCTGATTCTCCTGACTTCTTTATTGTAGTGCAAAAACCTACTAAATGATCGAAATTTACAACACCAACATTTGCTTCGTTGCCACGAATAGCTTCTTGTATTCCTCGCAAGAAAGAATAAGTATAGTGCTGGTCTAATTTATCCCGATCGAAGAAAAGATTTGCATTATTTATATAATCTTGTAATCGGCTAGAAATATCCGCACGCAACAAATCGCTGACCCCTTCTGCATTTAAAGGATTCAAGAAATCATTATCCGTATTCTGTTTGCTTAATTCTTCCGGCGACCATTCATTCTTTAACTTGTGAACAATATTGTCTATTTTAATGTTCCTAAATTCTTCTTGAGTAACCGGTCCCCGTGGCGATATCATTCCGCCTCTCATTTTCCCGATTGACGGCTCAGGCTCATATTTTTCATCGCACTCTTTTCCAAAAAACTCTTTACACTTAGGAAGTTCGTCTTTTCCAAGATACTTACAAATACTGGATAAAATTTCCCAGCCAGTACGCTTATGCCAATTCTGATCCGGATGCTGTTCCGCTTTCTTTGAAAAATATTCTAGAACCTTTTTAACATAATCTCTCCGATCGGGACTGGATAAATAAGGGAAGCCGATCCTTAAAGCCTTTTTATATTCCGTCCCGCCCTCTATTTCGTGATATTTCTCAACATCGAAAAGCCTAAAGAAAGCTTCCTTTAATTCTTTTTTGAATACGCCAGGACATTGCGCTAATGTAAACAATCTTAAGCGCCAAATTAGAGAACAAGATGGTAAATTGTCGACATATTTAAATAATTCTTTAATCTTACTAACTTTGTCACATTTATCACCAATGGTTCTTTCTATTAGTTTCGCAATAGCAGCTGTAAAATTATCCATATCCTCCCGATGCGAAAAGCTTTTTTTTATTCCTATTTCTGCAGTAAAAAAATCAAAATCTAACAGATAAAATGGATCGGCATAGTCAAAAGTCTTTGAATCATCAGATTCGGATGTTTTAATAATCTTTGCCATTGCATCAGTTAAAACCCTTAAGGCTCGCTCAGTATAAGATTCATCGATATTTACCAAAGCTTCAAAAACACCGGAGGCGTTAATATCACTGACATAAAAAGGACTATCCATACTAAACCTGACCTTTTCTTTAGAAATTTCCTTTTTACTTTTAGTATCAAAGACGGCTTGGGCTAATTCTATAATTGCTTTGAACTCTTTAGCTTCGTTTAGTTTTTTAACGATTTTATCGAATTCATATCCGGATTTACGAAAATCACGAATTAAATAAACCCATCTTTCATCGCGGATTTTTGAAGTTAATGTTTTAATCTGTTGAACCGGAAGCGAACTTATAATCCAAAGAAAACGATCAACCACTTCCGGATTAAAGTTACTTTTAGAAATTTCTATAGATTTAATAATTTGAGCCACCTTAGCCGGTTTTTTTTCTGCCATCCTCATTAGATACTCGAGCTCGGGCATACGATAAGAATACTTAGTAGGATCATCTGATTTTTTCCTCAAATCATTTAAAAGGCCGTTTTCCCAAAGCCAATTAAGCCAACCTTCATCGGCTTTAGAAAAGAAATACCGACGAGAATCAGGATTAAGAGCAATCAATTCCTTAGCTTTTTTAACATCTTGTTGTAATGTTTGCGTCTTTTTATTCATAGTCACATTATTGATCATTGATTAAAAAAGTTATCAATTTCTCGATGAGCTTCTATCTGTCGTCGCAACGCCAAGAAAAGAACTTTTCCAAACTGAAGAACAATATTCTCAAAAATTTTATCGGTTATAGTTAGCGGATTACTTTTTGTTCCGCCAACGACAGGACTCATCCCAGCCTCTTTTAAATTATGATGCGCGACATTTGTAAAAAACCCGTGGTATGCCCCCACATCTCGTCCTATTCGATTTACATTATATGTAGAACCATATGATATAAAGGCGTTAGGCCATCCCCCACTACCTTTGAACTGATAAAGAATCTCTCTTAACGAATGCGCAGATTGAGCCATCCAATCAGGATTGTCTTTATATCGTAGTACATATAAAGCCCCATTAAAAAATGAAGAAGGCGTTGATCCCAACTGTATTCCGGAAGATTGATATAATGCATCTAATCTCTTACAGAGTTCATCCTTATCCGGAAAAGACACCGGCGCTGGGATTTTTTCTCCATAAGATTTTGGCAATGCTTTATCTTTCATTGCTTTTAATGTTTAACTTTCTTTAGGTTAAAGCTGTAAAATTTATAAACTATTTAATTAAGTCCCTTACCTCCTCATACCCCCTAAATCTCCCCGACAGAATCCCCAGCCTATAACAAACACCATCACTCATCAGCCGCCAATTAGTATTGGCGAGTTTCTTTTTTAATAATCTCTGAAGCTGAATCCGACTGTCATATTCTTCCCGGCCAGGTTTATTGTCTTGAACAGTAAACTCTATAGCGACATCTCCTTTAACAAAGTCTGGTTTTGCAAAATCTAATTTTATATAGTCCTCTTTCTTTAATTTAGGGGTTAAGAATTTATTAAGATCAGCGATACTTAACTTCTTTATTTTCGCTAAAACTTTTTCGTTTTTCTTATCTTCTTCAATCGTCTTTAATGTCCCCTTAAGCTGCTTAAACCGTTCTTTCCATCCAAGATACTCTTGTCCTTCTGCAACCGATAAACAGAATCTCCTTCTGTCTTTTTCAAAATTAGGATCAACTTTTTCTGGCTTTGGCTTTTCATCTAAATCCAAGATATCTTTTTCCTTATAGTCACATACTGGGCAAGTATAGATGGTGGTTATTTTATTACCTTTTCTTTTATGCTCTCTACTCATCTCAGCCTTACACTTAGGACATAAAACAGGGCTGGGTTTCCACAGTTCTCCATTTTCATAGATAAACTTGCTTCTATCGCATTTTGGACAATTAAAGTAAAACAGTACTCTTTCCACGTCTTTGAATGAATTCCCATGCAAATCTTTCATTCTTAGTTCCATTTCAATACCACAAGAAGAACATAGAATATTTTGAGGCACTGAAGCGTTTTCTAATTTCTCATCTAAAGCTTCGTCTCTGTCCATCCATTTTCTTATGGCCTCGGCTTTTTCTAAATATCGGTCACCTTTAACAAAATACAGAACAAGCGGAGCTAAATTGATTTTTGCTTTCAGTTCTTTCCCTTTTATTTTCTTATTATTCTTTAATTTCGGCTTGTATTCTAAGTTTGATAAACGCTTTTCTATTCTTCGGCATTCTTCTACGACAAATCTATCGTATTGGTCACTGTAATAATCATATGATTTGAGGTGTTTATAACACTTGATTGGAGGCATTTTAGAAGTTAATTTTTGTTATGCCCTCCGTTTTCCAAACAAAAAACAATAATAGTATTATCAATTATAATCTGCTATAATAAAAACGATCGAAAGATCACTAATTTTAGAGCTTAGGGGCCCTTTCATCAGGGTCCCTTTTGCTTTGTCTCTCACGATTCCAACAAATAAACTTCCTTAAATTATGCTCGAAAGCAACAAAACTAAACCACATATAAATAAAATAAATACTATATTTTCCAAAAATATCAATTGATGTTCTATGTTGGCTAACTTCTGAACTACTAAACCATTTACCCTAGACTTAAATAATTCTTCTTTTTTATTCTTATAAATCCTATTGAAGAATAAGTTAGCTGGATAGATTAAACTAATTATCGTAATCAATGAAGCGCATATCTTTTCTTTTAGGCTATAATCGTATTCCTGAGGGATTTTACTTACTTGAAATCCTTTCCATGTTTTCCCATATTTCACTCTTCCCTCAAACATTAATATAAAAAATCCCAAGATAATTACGCCCAGAAAGAAAAACCAAGAATATTTTAAACTTTCAAAATCTAAACCAAACTGGATTGCTGGTATAGAAAACAGAGAAACGGAAAAACCCACGATACTTGCCGAAAGAATAATAATGCGGAAAATAGCTTCCCGACTAATTTTTCTAGAATCAATAATCTTTTTATCAAATTCCTTAAATTTCTCCTTTAAATCATTAAATGTGTTCATAATTTAACTTTAAATTAATCTAAATCACCTTTATCTTTTTTATCAAAATTATCTAAAAACAAATCTACCACTACTTTATTATCTTTATATAATTCGGGTTTTTGATTTTTTATTTCTTCCAATCTTGTTTTTATTTGCTCCAAATCAAGAAAATTGCTAAGACTTTTATAGTTAAACTTTCTTATTGTTTTAACACCATAATCGCCTATTGTCTGACTCTTGCTTTCTGAAACAAATTTAGATACAAAAGGCATTAATTTTTGGTCATCACTTGATATTTTTTTTATAAAATCTTCCCACTTTTTATCCTTATCCCATTCTTTCCACCGATACAATATGTAAAGTAAATTTTTATGCTTGAGCAAGTCATTAGTGTTAGTGCCCTTAATTTTCTCGAGACATAATTTCTGCAATTCCTCGATTTTATCTTCTGGCAGTATAAACTCACCAGAATTCCTGCCCTTTTCTTTTCTTGATGACTCTAAAGAGACCTTCTGCACGGGGCCGAACAAACCCTTAGATAGCGGAATAGTTTCTTTTAACACTTTGAAGTTTTTGTTTTTGTCGACTTCTCGTTTTAGTAGTTGATAGATTATTCTCGTTAAATCCATATCTGCTCCGAAATCCCACATGCCAACTCTTTCTTCTGGTAAATCGTCTGAAATATTAAAAAGTGCTTTAACTACATTCTTTACATCACCTTGAGGGATGCGGACTTGATCTCCTGTAAAATCTTGAATTCTCTGTAGTACCTTTCTAATTTTCTTTTTTTCAATATATTCTCTTAGAATTTTCTCAAAATCTTCCGCTGATTCTGTTTTGCTTAAGATTTTTTCAATCTCGAATTGGCTCAATTCTTCTTCGTCGCCACCCGGAATCAATGTAAAGTAACTATCAAAATTATTCGTGGCACATACCCTTAGATTGGCACTCCAGGTTGACTGCCACTCAGGGCCATGACTTGAATAACCATATTGAAAGACACCATCTATTTGTGGAAATAATCGTTTTATCAATTCAAGAACGAATTCTTTTGCTTCTTTTGGTAATCTATTTAATGCATTCTCGATTTCGTCTTTTCTCGGATTATTATCCCTCGAACTTCTATCGTTTCTGTCTGTTGAGGTAAAAAGCGTACTTTTGTCTCGCATGAACGAATAAAAATCTGGCGCGAAAACTCTAATTGCTTCAATAGCAATAAAATCTATTGGATTTACTTCCATCACTTCGCCTTGATACATCTGAGAAATATTAAATTCCAAACTGCTAGCGAATCTTTTGACATCTCTTATATTTTTGAAGAAATCTTTAAAACCCGAGTGATAGACATTTATCCAATATGGATCGTCTTGCCCAAAATATTTTTGTGCTGATTCTGGCAATACGCTCAGAATCCGGTCTAGCTCTTTGAAGAGAAATGTATAAATTTTTGAAGGCTTTGCAAGGGGAACATCGAAATTAACCTGAACAATCTTATTTAAATAATCTTTTCCAGATACACCAACCTGTTCTTCAAGATTTTTTTCAATAATTTTCCTATCAAAAGCCAAAAGATATATAGTGTTTGGGAAATCAGCGTTTACTCTAATAAGTCTAAAAATTTGTCTAATCTCTGATTGATTTAGTCGATCAATATCATCAATTACAATCACAAGCTTTTTCTGTCTATCAATCAATTCTTTCTTGATTTCTTGCTTAACTTCAGAGACAGATCTTGAATAATATTCGGCTTTTTTCTCAAAATAATTTGCTAATTTTGTTAAATATCCTTTGAAAAGTTCCAACAATACAAGAATAAAGCCACCGATTAAAAGGATATTCTGAATCCAGTTAGTGGATATATGCAACCAACTGATAATTTGACTTGAAGATATGCCAATTAAACCTAAAATAAGCAATATCCTTGAAGATAACCCCGATATCAATCCTTCTCCCGGTGCCAAATTAAGCAAAACGGCATAAAATTTTAGCTTCTTGGCAATTTTTCTATCTCTTTCAGTATCATTTCTAATTTCTAACTCTTTTGCAATCTCATGAAAAAAATGTTCTCCCAAGTTGTCCTCTTCAGAAAAAACCCATGGATTAAATTCAATGACTGTAGGCTTGTTCTCATGACCACTCTTTTCAATATTTTCACTTGCTAGGTTTATTACTGAAGATTTGCCCGAACCCCATTCGCCATAAATTGCGATAATAAGGCTTTCTCTCTCCTTCCAATCCAAAAGAGCCTTACCAAGATATTGAGAGAATCTTTTTCTCCCGAGAAAATCATCTTTTTCTGTTTCGATTGGCTTATCATAAATAAACATAAAATTTATTTCTTCCGCATTACAAATAAATGCTTAAAACCTCTTAAATAAAAATTGAGCTCTCTGGCTCGTTGATGCCAAAGACCTGTGTTTGAAGTTTGATTCCTACGAGTCAAACAAATCAAATCTATAGTATCAAAATATTTATAAAGTCGGGCATAAAGCTTGAATCCAACAGGAATAAAGCCAGATCTCTTGCGCCAGTGGTCGCCTATAACCCAGCCCATTGCTTTACCGGGCTTAAGTATTCTCTGAATCTCTTTAGCAACTTTCTCAAGCTCATCGAAAAATAATTCCTTCTCGCAAGATATTTTGCCAATGCATTGTGGATGATCTGAATAGCGAACATTATCAGAATATGGGGAATCTATAAAAACAAAATCCACTGAATTATCTTGCAGTGGTATTTTGCGAGCGTCATTTTGAATAACATCATTACGGAATGGGGCTATATCATATCCAATTACTCTTCGGTTAAGCTCCTTTGCTACATCAATGGCAGTGCCGCTACCACACATTGGGTCAACCACTAAATCGCCTGGCCTAGTGTAACGTTGCAAAAGATTCCAAACAACTAAAGCAGGTGTAACTCCATTAAATCTATTGCTACCGTGTGGCGAATTGCCATAATTTTGCCTTGGAAAATCCCATAATGTGGTACTTTCTAAAAACAATTCATTTTCATTTTGATTTTTTTGTTGCATAACCATTAATAAGCGCTTTTAGGTCAGTAATGAACTTATCAAATTTTTTAACTTTATCACTTTCCTCGATTTCTTCTTCACTCATTACATAGCTACCATCTGTATCAATCTCAACGATAGCACGACCTTTCTTAGCAGGACTTTTAATACTTAAAGTTTTATCTTCGTCTGGCGTAACGAAAAATACCTTTATATGTTTAGTCACTTCGTCCTGAGACAGCTTAATCTTCCAATAGCCAGTCTGGGCAATTCTTTCTCGTAAAGTAACTTTACTTGATAATACGGCAATAATTTTTCTTTCCCTTGGCTCATAGATAACAATATCCACATCAGGCAAATGAGAACCGAATTCGCCATAATCAACCAAAAGATTTCTTTTAACTTGGCCTAACTCTTCAGACAGATTACCAGCCCCTGTCCTTTCCAGAGTATTGCCATTTACAATTTTTAACCCTAAGGTTTCCACCTCATCTTTAACAATATGGATGATAAGCTTTTCTAAATTCTTTCCCTTAAAAGCTCTCCATGATTGTTCGTGGTCATTTTTGGCTGTTGGGCTTTTTAAAAAATCCTTTTTATGTATTTTCTTAGCCTCTGTTAAAAGCCGAGAAATGTAACGATAGGCATCGCTGCCATATTGTCCTCTATATTTCTTATAAAGTTTTTCTAATTCTTTGAAAGTCATATTTTTTGCATAATTATTATATATTCAAAAGAATAAGCCAAAGTATTATTATGATTACCTATCGGGGCAAACCGACCTGTCTTCTTGTCCCTTATAGAAGGTAAAATCTTTGACGGTATTCTCCTTTTAATTATTTTATAAGGCTTAAATCCTAAGTTTTGCATTTGCTCAACAAAAACTTCAGCGTTTAATACCGGCACCCCTTTAAAAGCAGTGTCGCCAATTACAATAGCTGCCAATCCTCTTTTCTTAAGATAGCGTTTCATCTCAATAAAGCTATCACGCATCTCAGAAAAATAGACAGCAACCTCTTTGTCTTTTTTCGTGTTATGTTCGCGCAAAGCCGCGACAATTCTCTCTCCTAGTTCACTACCAATAAGCGTCTCCTTTATATCGTTGTGAGCACTGCCCATAAATGACTTTCTAAATTTCACTAAATCATTAGTATATTTAAACCACAGAGCCGACAGCTGATGTAAATCAGCATATTCATAAGAAGTCACATAAGGAGGTGATGTTACCATCAAAGCAACACTATTATTAGGAACAGGAATAGCACGAGCATCACCACAGATAGGTCTGGATTCTACTTTCAAGGCTTTACTTCCATCAAGCAAATCCCAAAAAGCCTTATTCTTATTAATCATTTTCTTTGTGTGCTTAATAAATGCCTGATACGGATCTGGGATTTTTTTATTTAAATCCCTGGTCGGTTTATTACTTTTCATCAACCAGATAGAACAATTCTTCAAAATATGAGAAAAGCCACATAAGAAAAAATCTCGAACATCTCTATCCCTTATCTTTTTTATTTGGGCATAAATAATTCTTAATTTCTTTTTTTCTTCTGGCTTAAACCAATAATCAATCCTTTCGTGTTCAGGAACATTTGATTGATTGTACTTTTCAAAAAGCGGCAACTCACTATCGTCTATAAAATTACTCGTTATTTTACTAAAAGCGTCGTCTAATTTAATTGGATCAATAGGGGTAACTTTGGCCTTAGCTATTAAGTAAGCAACTGGATTTATATCAATACCGATAGAACGCCTGCCTAAAATCTTAGCCTCGACTAAAGTTGTTGCAGATCCCATAAACGGATCAATGACTAAATCACCTTTCTTTGTAAAATTATTGATTAAGCGAGAAGCTAATTGGGGTATAAACTTAGCAGGATACCTATGATAACCGTGCGTGATATAATTAGTATCCCCTTGCGTTAGGCCCTCAAACGACCAACTATCATCTAAATTTAATTTTCCAAAAGCCGAAAGCACCCCATTGGTTTGTTTAGGAAATTCTTTGCCGTTTAATATTTTATTCACAATCGTTTTGATTTGTGGAATAGCAATATCCATAAATGATTTATTTTCGTTTCTTTTTATTATTTAAATTACTTGTCTTTTTTAAAAAATCATCTAAATCAGATTGTTTGACTCGCCACCAACCAACTTTAGAAGCCTCGAGTCGGCCAGCTTCAATATAGCGAAGCACTGAGCGCTCGCTGACTCTTAAAAATTCAGCTACTTCTCTGATGGTTAAAAGTTTGTCTTTTGTAGTCATTAGTTTAATCCTACAAAGTGAATTTGATTTAGAATCACAATCTTTTATTGAGCCAATAATCTAATTTCGCAATCGGAATTCTCAGCGCATTGATAAGCTAAAATCATTTCCACAATCTCACCATACCGTACAGTAGAAACAAGCCCAGCAGTGTAATGTTTTTCTCTATCATTAAGATTGTCCAAAAAATTAAAAGAATCTATTTTGCCTGCCTGATAATTTTCGAGACTAGTGGCTAATGGTATATCTTTGAAATTATACAAAACTTCGGTCATCCCAATTTCTGAAAATTCAGACAATTTAGATTGCCTTAAGTCTAAATGACCACCTTGGTATTGACCATCCATCAAATAAAAATAAAGTGTGTCGTGCTCGGTTAATTCTCTTAGGGGATTATCAACACCAGCCTTAATATAAATATAGGCATCTTCTATTCTACCTGATACTATAATAGTCTCCGCTATTCTTATTAAAACTTTCTCAGGATTTTTAATATAGTCCGATGGCGTTATTAAACCTTTAGGATAAATAGACAAATGATTATAGCTTTGATATTTTTGGAAATCTGACAGTTGTTTTTTAGCCTCTTCTTTTTGTTTTTCTTCTTCCTTCTGTTTTTCTATTTCCTCTTCTGTAATAACTGATTCTTTGATTTCTGGAATCTTCGTCTTGGGTTCTTTGCCGATATCAGTAGTCTTATAAACTAACCATAGCCCAAATAGAGCAACGGCCACGACAATCAAAAGACTAATTGTCTCTTTGATATAATTTTTCTCCATAGAAATTGATATTGAATATTTTTAGAGATACCAGAATAATTTCGATGAGAATAATTACCATCCAAAAAAGACTGATAAGCCGACACTTATTAAGTAAACCGACAATACCAACTTTAACTCCAAGCAACGGCAAAAAGAAGATAGCAACGAAGTCCCAAATTATGTTAATAAATCCTTCTTCTACTCCTGTACCCTTTTTTATAATTATATGCAAAAGGTAGAAAAATAGTAGACCAATAAGAAAAATTAAAACTGTTTTCTTTGTTTTATAACAAAACATTGTCCTTTAATTTCGTTACCAGATCATCAATTTAATTATATACCCAGATGGCTTAGTTGTCAAAAGTGACAAAATCTGTCAGAATGGAAGTATAAATGAAAATTACCATGAATAATAAGTCTCTTGAAAAAATAAAGTTGGTATTAGATATAATACAAAAAAAGAGAAAAAACGAACCGAAAAAAGAAAGTTTTGAACTTCCCCCTGAAGAATTTACAAAATTCCCTATTTTAAAAGATCTAATAGGGCTTGCTCAGACATTTAAAAAAATACGAGGAGAAACAAATGAAAATATTTTGATTAACCTGGATAGACCATATATTGAAGATAATATATTCCATACAAAAACCGAATTACCCCTTGAGGTATCTATTTACATTGAAGATTTTAAAAAATTTGACCAATATCGTAAAAGGGCAAAAGAAAGATTAAAACAAATCAAAGACACGGATAAACCAATTTTTGTTGCTGAAAAAGGATTAATATTATTTGAAGATAAAAAATGCAAAATACCGCACAACACAAAACAATACGATCTTTGTAAAATAATGTTTGGCAAAGCAATCAATGAACGAGTAAGTTGGCATGAAATAGCAGACGCCTGGAAAGGTTATAGTATAGGTCTCTATAAAGGTACAGACCAAATTAAAAAAGAAGAATGGCGAGAGGTTTATGACGCTGTAAATGCGGTCAATAAAAAAGTAAAACAAAAGTTGCAAATTAAGAGGTTATTTCAGTACAAAGACAAAAGTGTCATAAAACTGAAATAAGAAAAGATTAATTTAACTTGAATAGGTTGAATCTCAATTGGTTCACCTACTATCTTGCTACGCTAAAAGCGTAGTTTTTTATTTAGAAAAATTTATGAATCAAAATGAATTTTATACATTTGACTTGGGGTTAGCAACGGTTTTAGCAACGCTAGGTTACGAATTATTAAGATTAGATAAATCTAATCCTAAAAAAGTCAGCTTTATCTTCAAAAAAGACAAGGATATTGAACAAGTGATGACTGATTATTTTAACGACAAAATAAAGCTGCCTGCCCAAACTTTGTTCAACAACCAAAAAAATCTCAAAAACCGCATCTATTCGGGTGCGTGATTTTTATTTTCATGATTTCAAAACAATCACTCAAAATCTTCAAGCGACTCTTCAAAGCCAGATTCGGAGAAGAGCTAACAGATAAAGAAGCGCTGGAACGAGCCACACGCTTAGTGGGTTTGTTTCGAGCCGTCTACTCGCCTTCTCCTTATGACCAACCACAAAAAATAAACGATGAAAACAAATATAAGTAAAAAAGCAATTGAAGAAGAATTTTCAGTCAGGGATAAGAGACGCAAAGAAAAATTCTTCGTTGATGACCAATATTTAAACAGCTATGCTAAAAAATGCGGGGTAACTGCCACCGCAGTTTACAATTCCCTTTGCCGTCATGCGGATAAATACCAAAAATGCTATCCCTCGATTAAAAGAATGGCTGAGCAGCATAGCATTTCACCCAGAAGTGTTTATCGAGCTATAAACAAATTAGAGAAATACAACATTATCAGAAGAAAAAGAATGGGCAAGCAACTGACCAACAGATATTACCTTTTAGACAGAATTGAATGGAGTGATATGACAAAAAAGACACATCACACCTGCCAAAAACGACCTATCACGGGTGACAAAAACGACACATCCACAGTAAGGGTACCCAATAGTAAGTTTACCCAAAAGAAAGGACTTTCTCTTGTTGAAAATAAAAAAGAAAAAATGAGAGCTTATGAGCAAGGAAAACGATGGGGTGAAAAACCATTTTTCTGGAATAGACCAATGGCCTGGAAAAAAACAAAGGGAAAATGGTATGTAGTAGAAAGCGATAATGACTGGAAGGAATTTGCTGGACAGCCAGAAGATATTGAGTGGCGGTAACCATTTCTAGCCCACCCCGGTTCGCCAAATTTAAGCCCGTATGAGGTTTTAGGGCGAATATAAGTAGAATATACCCTTATGGAGCAAGAACCCATTATTATCACAAAAATGCCAAAGGAAACTAAACGACAATACGCAGCATGGCTTTTTTATTGCGAGATGGAAAGCATCAATAAATTATTAAAAAAATGGAAAGACGTCCAAACGGACAAAAGCAAACTGCCAAAGTCATTAGAAGGAATTGAAGAAAGTTTAGGAGAGACAATCTCAAAAGGAACAGCTGTTAATTGGTCAAAGAAATTTTACTGGGTTCAAAGAAAAGAAAAAAAGCTAACAGAAGATTCAAAAATTATTTTAGAGAAAATAAGGCAAATTAAGATGGATGAATGGACTAAGATTCTTGAGATACTCCCTAAGTTTTACTCTGTAAGATATGAACCGATTGAAGAATTTATGGCAAGAACAAACAAAATTATATCAGAGTTAAACCAAAAAGACACTAAAACAGCACTGAAATGACACCAAAATCTGAGTAATTCAAGTATAAATGCAGATGAATTAAAAGGTTGACCAAGATTAAACCAAAACATTGGCAAAAGTTCGGCAAACATATGGTGGAATTTCAGAAAATTCACATAAGAACATTGAAAAATTAAGCTTAAAAGGATATTATATAAATGCTGCCTATCTTATCGAAACATACACGAAGGTGCTTAGCCTCAAAGGGCCCGATTGCGGGCTGAAAGGGGCAGTCGCACCTCCACAATCGGAGACCTTCGTGGTTTTCGATAAGGTGGGCAGCAGGTCGGCTGTCCCTTTTTGTTATCCACTTGACTTGTAAATCGGTTCGCTTATTGTGTTGGTTGCCCCCTCATTTAACGAATTAAGCCATGAACCAGAAAATTAAGTCAGCCTGCTTTATCTTGATTACTCTGACTCTCTTAATTGGTATTGGATTCTACTGCTGGTCAGTTTGGAATCAACAAATACAAGCTGATAAATTTGATTACTTATATGAATAAACACAGAAAAATTACAATCGTAATAGGAGTGATTTTAGGCATAGCTATTGTTGGTCTTGTTCTTTTCTACTCTCTCAAACCGCCCCAGATGGAGGCTGGACGATTCGTTATTAACCTAAACACTTCAGAAGAAGAAATAATCAATCAGCTTGAATCAGAGGGATATTTAAGAGGATGGTTAAGGAGCCCGACAATTTTTAAACTCTCTCTAAGCTTATTTGGCTGGCGCGATAAGATTGAACCCGGCGCATACAGAATATCAAAAAAGATATTTCCTTGGACGATTGGTAATATCTTGGTTGAATTCCCCTATCAAAAATGGGTTATTCTGCCCGAAGGATTAAGAGAAGAACAAATGGCTGAAATCTTACAAGAAGAACTAAATTGGACTGATCATGAAAAAGAACAATTCCTGCTTTATTCTAAAGAGGGTTATTCATTTCCAGATACTTATTTGCTTAATCTGGACTATACTGGCTATGAGGTAGGTAAACGACTAAAAGACAGATTCAATGAAAAAGTAGCTGATCTGTTTAAAGAGGCAGAAAAGCAAAATATTCTTAATGATTCTCTGATTGTCTTGGCCTCTCTGGTTCAAAGAGAAGCGGCTAATGGAGAACAAATGCCTTTAATTGCTGGTATTATCTGGAACAGATGGCTCAAAGGAATGAGATTTGAAATAGACGCTACTCTGCAATATGCCTTAGGAGAACCAGATAATTGGTGGAAAGTTGTCAAACCAGAAAATAAACAAATTGATTCTCAGTATAATACTTATTTATACCAAGGCAGGCCGCCAGAACCAATCTGTAACCCAGGACTGGCCGCAATCAAAGCAGTTATCAATCCAGAAGAATCTGATTACCTTTATTATCTGCACGACAGCGAGGGACAAATTCATCCAGCTAAAACCTATGAGGAACATAAAGAAAATATTGAAAAATACTTAAAATAAAAAATAATATGACCGGAAACCTAAAAATTATTATTACGATCGGAATAGTTCTAATAGGAATCGTCGTAGGAATAACTTCTACTGGATTGAATTATAAAATATATAAATTTGTTGACCATAGAATTCTCGGTTTGGTCTCAAGAGTGAAAACATGTGCTGAGAAGGAAGGAATAGAAGGACTTCAAGCTCTCATTAAAACAGGCAGATGTGTGCCAGCTTCAGAAGAGGAGTTCTACCAAAAGCCAGATAGAAATCCCTGTGCAGTTTGTATCAACGGATGCGATATTTGTCCAGTAGGGTGTGAGGAATGTTTAATCGGTGTAGAGAAAAAAGAAAAAGATCCCAGCATGAAATGGTATTACAATCCTGATAACTTCAATAGCACAAATCGCCAAGTGGAGATAGAGACAGACCCAACAGAATAAGGGATTTTGACATTCTTTAATAATAGATGGGCTGACGCTCCAGCCCCAGAAATGGCTCGGGTGGAGCGGTCACCCGGGCCATTTTTGGTAAGATGAACCAAATCAATCCAGATAAAATTAAATATCTCTTGTATGCGCGTAAGTCATCTGAATCAGAAGATCGTCAGGTGGCTTCAATTGATTCGCAAATAGATGAATTAACCAAGCTCGCTCAAAGAGATAGTTTAGAAGTGATTGATATTTTAGCAGAATCTCAATCAGCTAAAGCTCCGGGGCGTCCTGTATTTAGCAATCTAATCACCAGAATACATAATAGCGAAGCTCAAGGAATAATCTGCTGGAAATTAGACAGATTAGCTCGTAATCCAGTGGATGGCGGCAATATTAACTGGATGTTGCAGCAAGGAGTTCTTAAACACATCCAGACCTACGAAAGAAGCTATTATCCGACTGACAATGTCCTGATGATGTCTGTTGAGTTTGGCATGGCTAATCAATATGTCAGGGATTTATCTCTTAACACTAAAAGAGGTTTAAGAGACAAGGTAGCCAGAGGATATTATCCTGGCCCAGTTACAGTTGGCTATTTACATAATCCGATTAAAAAACAAAACGAGCAGGAAATCTTAAGAGACCCAGAAAGATTTGATTTAATCAAAAAGGCCTGGCATTTAATGCTGACTGGCAATTACACGCCAGACAGAATTCAGAAAATAGCGGATGGGCAATGGAGATTAAGGAATAAGAAGAATAGAGCCATATCGCGGAGCACTTTTTATCGGATATTTACTGACCCATTCTATTATGGCGTGTTTGAATACCCTAAAAACAGCGGCAATTGGCATCAAGGCAAGCATGACCCAATGATTAGCCAAGAAGAATATGAAAGAGTCCAAGCATTGTTAGGGCGAAAAGGCAAACCTTGTCCGAGTAAACACAGATTTGCTTTAAGAGGTCCGATTCGCTGCGGCGAGTGCGGAGCCATGATTACGGCCGAGAAAAAGATTAAACGATGTAAAAACGGCAATGTTCATCGATATATCTATTACCACTGCACTAAAAGAATCAATCCCAAATGCGCCCAAAAATCTATTGAGGAAAAGAAATTAAAAAAGCAAATAATGGAAGTTCTTAGCCGAATAGAGATTCCGCCTGAATTTTATGACTGGGCCATGAATGAAATCAGATTAGAGCTTAAAGAAGAATCGCAAGACAGAAACAAGATTTTAAGCAATCAACAGAAGGCGTATAACGCCTGTTTAGAAGAAATAGACGGGATTATTAGCATGCGAGCCAGAAACGAATTAGATCAAGACAATTACACCAGACGCATCGCTAAATTAACTAAAGAAAAAGCTCGGCTTAAACTATTAACTGATACTGACAACCGAGTAAATAAACAATTAACCAAAGCCGAGGAAGTCTTCGCTTTTGCCCGAGATGCCAAGAAACAATTTGAAAATAATGACCCAGAGAGACAAAAACAGATATTAGCCAAGCTGGGTTCGAACCTCTTGTTAAAAGACAAAACATTGAGCATTCAAATACCAAAACCGCTTCTTCTGATAGAAAAAGCGGCTCAAGAGGTTAGGAATATTCATCAAAGGTTAGAACCTCTGAAAAATGGCGTAAGTAAGCGACAAATGGGCGGTTTCTACGCCCAAAGTCCGATATTGCTGGGGAGGAGGGATTCGAACCCCCGAATGCAGGAACCAAAATCCTGTGCCTTACCACTTGGCTACTCCCCAATACACTCAACTACAGCTAATTCTAAGGGCAGTTGAGGAAAATCAGCTAATTTGACTTCATTGCTGGCTTGAATAAAAAGATGGATAATTTTAATCAAATCTGCTTGAGAGAATTTCTGACCCTGATTAATTATGATATCTAATTGTTCCTTAGTCAACTCAACAGCAACTAATTTAGACAAATCAGGATTAATTTTTAGAATAAGCATTTTCCTTAAATAATTTACTAATGATTTGGAAAATTGCGTTAAATCATAGCCTTGGGCAATAATTTGGTTAATATGAGAAATAGCAGCTCCATTATTCTTTTCTGCCAAATAATTTACTAAATCCTGCGCTGCTTTAATATCAGTTACACCTAGAATAGTCTGAACTTCTTCTAGGGTAATTTCTTTGTCTTCAACAGACATAATTTGCCCAAGCAGGCTTTCCCCATCTCTGATTGAACCATCTGCGTTTAAAGCAACCAATTCTATTGCTGATTTTTCTATTGATACTTTTTCCTGTTTGGCAATCCATGTTAACCGTTCAACAATTTTATCCAAAGTTAATTTATGGAAATCAAACCTTTGACATCGGGAAATAATGGTCTGTGGAACTTTATGAATTTCCGTAGTAGCTAAGATAAAAATAGCGTGGGCTGGCGGCTCTTCTAGTGTTTTAAGCAAAGCATTAAACGCTTCTTTTGTTAATTGATGGCATTCATCAATAATAAATACCTTGTAATTCAAACTATTAGGACTGAATTTAATTCCTTCGCGCAATTCTCTTATTTCATCAATCCCTCGATTAGAAGCCGCATCAATTTCAATTAAGTCCAAGGATTTCCCTTGACTAATTTCCTCACAAGCAGGACATTTGTTGCATGGTTCAAAATCTTTATTTTTTCGTTCCAAGCAATTAATTGCTTTGGCTAATAAGCGAGCTATGGTAGTTTTGCCTGTGCCTCTGGGTCCAGCGAATAAATATGCATGAGCCACTTTCCCCATAACCAAAGCATTAGTCAATGTTTTAACAATATGCTCTTGGCCAACTATTTCAGAAAATTTTTGAGGACGATATTTACGATACAAAACAAGGTTTCCCATAAAAAATTATTTCTTCCTAAATACAATAAACTTATACCCGACAAAATTCCAGATAAGAGAAAGACCAGTAGCAACTACTTTGGCCAGATTGGCCCAAAGTTCTATGCTTATACCGAAAACTGGTGAAATAAATGTTGTTATCCCATAAACAATGCCTGTATTAATAGCCAAGCCGATCAAGGTTACTATAATAAACTGGGAAAATTCACTAATTCCAGCTTTGTCTTTATCTTTGAATGTCCAGTGTTTATTCCAGAAATAACTGTTAATTACTGCCACAGAAAAAGATATTGCATTTAGCAGTAAAATCCATTTTCCTCCATAAATGCTTGTCTGCCACATCAGCAAATTCAAAACACCAAAATCAATAGCTGTATTCATTGTGCCAATAATTATAAATCTGCTAAATTGAGCTATTAATTGTTTCATAAAAAAAATTAAATAATTGGAGCTTTTTTAATTTCAAAAATTAAGCCCTTTTTCAAAATTAACTTATCGCGACGTTTAATTTTATCTTCTAAAAACAGCTTGGCCAAAGAATTTTCTATTCTGTCCTGAATGACTCTCTTCAAAGGCCGAGCACCATACAAAGGATCATAACCTAATTGAGCTAATTCTTCAACTGCTTCTGGTTCTGCTTTGAATCCGACTCCCTTTTCTTCCAGCTTATTTTCAATCACTTTTAAGAATAATTTGGTGATTTCAACCATATTATCCATAGAAAGAGATCTGAATAAAACAATTTTATCAAAACGGTTTAAGAATTCCGGTCTAAAGCTTTCTAATAAAATATTGTCTTTTAATTTTTGCTCAATTTCTTTGTAGTCAACTTCGCGTCTTATTTCCTCCTGTATAAATTGAGTCCCTGCATTAGAAGTGGCGATTAAAATAATATTGGTAAAATTAATCACTTCGCCGGAAACATCAGTTAATCTCCCGTCATCCATTACTTGCAAAAATAGATTCAAAATATCAGGATGGGCCTTTTCTATTTCATCAAGAAGTAAAAGAGAATACGGTTGGCGCTTAACTGCTTCTGTTAGATAACCTTTGTGTAATCCTTGCTCAGAACGCATACCGATTAAACGCCTTAATCCTCTTTTTTCCTGATATTCAGACATGTCCAAGCGAATCATTCTTTTCTCGCTGCCAAAATAAACTCGCGCCAATGATTTGGCTGATTCTGTCTTACCCACTCCAGTTGGCCCGATAAAAAGGAAATTGCAAATAGTTTTCTCTTTATCTTGAAGATTAATCCGGCTTCTTCTTAAAGCAGAGGCGATTGCCTTAACGCCTTGTTCCTGATTAATCACTCTTTTATGAATCAATTCTTCTATATGAAGCAATTTCTCTTTTTCTGTCTCTTGAATCTTGCCTAATGGAATTTCTGTTTTCTTGGATATTAAATTAATAATATCGCTGCCTTTAACCATGCTATTAATGCCTTTTTCGCGCCTAATTGAATAAGCTGATTCAACTAATAAATCCATTGTCTTAGCTGGCAATGCTTTGCCGTAAAGATATTGATCGGCTAAATTAACTGCTTGATCCAGAGCATCAGCTGAGAATAGAATTTTTAGATCGTGTTCAATAATAAAAATCTTAGTAATTAGAATACGCCAGACTGAATCTATTGACGGCAAAAATATTTTAACCTTGTTTAAAAGCCTGCCTAAAATCTGTCCTTCAATTTTAGAAGCAAAATTCTTTGTTGAAGCTGTGCCAATAAAATAAAACGCCTTATTATCTAATCCAGAAGCTAAAATTTCAGAAAAATCCAAACCGCTTGCCTGGCTTTTTAAGCTAACTAAATTATCAAGATTTTCAATGACTAAAATAACATTGCCGGCTCTGCTAACTTCAAAAAGAATTCTCTTTAAATATTCTTCTCCTTTTTGCTGGACTTTGGACAAGCTCACTAAACTGCTCAAATCCAAAGAAACTAATCTTTTGTCCTGTAAAAATCTTGGCACATTTTCAGATACCATTAGCTGGGCAATCTTTTTTAAAACAGCTTTTTTGCCAACTTCGCTTTGGCCAACTAAAATTACTCCGGGGTTGCCAGTGCTAAAAAAATTAAAAACTTTTTCAATTTCTTTATCTCTGCCAATTACCATTTCAAAGCGGCCCTGTCTGGCCAAAAAAGTCATATCCTGGCTAACTCTATCAAGTAAGGGCGTTAAAGCAGCTGTCATAGCTCTGTTCAATTTGCCTTTTGGTTTAAATAGGCGTTTCCAAAAGAATTCTCTTTCCTGTTGTTTAATTATCTTTTCTAATTGGCTCCATTCAACAACTTTTTCAACTTCTTCCGGACTAATGCCAAACTCATCAAAAATTATGCCAACCAAATTTTTCTCCTGGCTAATTGACCATAAAATATCTAGAGAATCAATTTGTTCTTTATCATGCTCTAAGCAAAGAAAATATGCTTTGTAAAAAATCTCTTTGAAATCATTTGTTATTTTCGGTCCTAAAATATTCCTTTTTTTATCTGATTCTGAGAAAAAAGATGGACTGTTTAAAATCCTCTTGGTTTTTTCAATAACGAATTTTGGCTGACAATCTAAACGTTTTAATATCTTGTTAAAATTTCTTTCTTTTAAAAAACAAATAAAAAGATGAATTGGCCGCAAAAAACTATATCCTTTTCGATAGCCAAGGAGCCAGGCCTTTTCCAATGACTTTTGCGCTGATTTGTCTAAGAATAAAGAAACATCTGTTTCTTTGCCTGCTTGAAATGGTTTAATTTTATTTATTCTTTCTCCTTTTCTCTGCCAGAGATAAAAGATAAACATATCAATTAGCAAGGATAGATAAAATATCTCTGATGATTCAGTAAAGAAAAATAGAATAAAAATTCCGTAAACGCCAAATAAGGTCAAGCAAAATAAGATTAGCCAAAATAAAAGAGTTTTCAATCTCCTTTGAATAATCCTTAAGGCATTAAGGTTTGGTTCAAAAATAATATTTTCCATATAGCGAAAATTGGCAAAACTAGCCAAGCAAATAAAACGCAAAGCCATAAAACAACCCACAAAAACATAAGTAATAATATCCAAATTAATTGGAAAAAACGTACAAACAAACTCAAAACATAAGCATCCCAGCCTTTCTGGCCATACATTGGCTTAAAAATATTTCTAATAAGAATTGACAAAGCCAGCGCCCGTGAGCCGTCTTTTACTCTTTTCCAGCAAAAAATAGCCGTTTTTTTCAAACCACGGCTATACCACCAAACTGGGAAATACAAAACCTCCAAAACAACATCCAAAAACAAATCTTTTATAAATAATCTGTAAACCGACATTATTATAAAAATATCTTTTTAATTTCTTTTTTAAAAAAATCTTTTAATAATTCCCTGCTGATTTTATCCTTTAAAAAAATAATTTTTTCGTCAGTAATATCGTCAAGATAAACCAACTGTTCCAAAAACAGACGCGCGTTAAATTCATCTTTGTATTTTTTTTCAGATATTCTTATAATTTCGCCCAAATCAGAATAATTTTCAAAAACTGTATAATACAAATCAATATAATCTTTATAAGATCCTCTTCTACCTATGGTATAGGCCTTGGACGAAGCTATTTCCTTAACATTCAATAATTTAATTTTCTGGCACTCAATAAAGTTAAAGATTATTGGAAAAGGATATCTTAAAAAAGTTAATTTAACTTCATCGACAAAAACAGTTAGTTCGTCTGAATTGTTCACTGAAACAATAATTTTATTATCTTGAAAAGTTCTTTTTACTTTAGATAAAAAAGCTTTGGGAATTTCTTTATCGGAAAAAAAGTCAAAATCAATTGAAATACGATGACCTATCTGCAAAGTCAAGGCAGTGCCACCGGCCAAATAAAAATCATTAAAGTTGTTTAACTTCAAAAAAATATCTTTATTTTTTTTAGGTATTGCCTCTAAATGCATGATTAAATTTATCAATAGAAAAAATAATAGAGACTAAAGGCGCAACTCTTGACCTTATTTCTGTAAAAGGAATTTTCATTAATATTTCTTTAACATTTTCCCTGCCATAATATTTAATAAGCCACCGCCAATGTTTCAAATCCCCGTAATTAATCGCATTAATAATGATGGTTTTTTTATCTTTCTCAAGATCTATAGAATTAAAATCATAAGACCATAAGATTGGCTTAAAAAACAGAGGCAATCTTTTAATTCTATCTTTTCCCATTATTATAAGTATAGCATAAAATCACATCAAGCGCCATATCTTAATTTACAAAAAACTGCCTTCGTCTGAAAGCAGAGGTAGTAATTATTGTTCTAACTCCAATATACTTAAATTTTAACAAAAAAGAAATAATCGCGCAATAATCGCGCAATGTTTTAATAATAATATCTTTTAAAGTATTTACTTATAAATAATATCTTTAATCTTATTGCCAATGTGAACTTCTCTCATTGTCGTTCCTTCTTTTGTTTTATATTTCCTTGTATCAAAAGTTTGATAATCTTTTTTAGGTTCGGAAGAAACGGGAATAGTAAAATCTGGAATAAGTCCATCTTTTTCATTAGTAATGTCTTTATGGCCAAACCAAAGAAATACTGACCCCTTCGTCTCTTTAATCGCTTGATTTGTTTCTAATTTATTCCCCTCTTTATCTACGATGTAGATCTTATTCCCTTTCACTTGCGCATACTCTAATATTGTTTGGTTGTATTGAGCCTTGTTTTCGCCAAGTTTTCTTAATATGTTATCAGATGCATTTTTTAACACCCATTCCCAAAATGATAAATTATTTTACTTCACTTCTACATCCGAATTTATTGGCGATTGGACTTCTGAAGAAGTAGATGATCTCCAGCGTTCAGCAACTTCTTTGTCAACTAAACTTTTCTCGCAATTTATCAACTAAAGTGTCATGGAGTTCATCTAATACATAAGTATTGTCTAATTTCTTGGCCGCTTCAATAGCAAAATCTAATCCTTTTTCAAAAGCAAGCTCACAAAGCTTTTTAACCTGATTCTCACGGTCTATATGAATATTCGTCAACTGTTAATCCACTATTGTCTTTTAAGATAATTGTGTCACCGCTATCATCAAAAATATCAATTGACCTGCTAAGGAAAATACGCCATTGGCCCTCAAAAAAATCCGCGTCCCTATAATAGTCCTCATAACACTGGCTATAATTAAATTTATCATTCAAAAAACCAGTACATTGATTATCTATGCTAACCTCAAAGTTATCAGAATAATCCGGTATTTCACAACTATCCAAATCTTCAATAAAGTCCTGACATGAGCTTTTTAAATGACTATATTCTGATTCTTCCAAATCAGGACAGTTTTCATCCAGAGAAGGATTGTATTGCGATAATTGATCTAAATATCCAGTACATTTATTAGTTCTGAAATTTTTTCCAATAGGGCTTAATCCAGCAGAGATAATAATTTCATCTCCATCGTCTAATTCAATATTATAATTACTGCAGCTACAGGAAGAGCAAGTTAATTTTTTAACTGCCTGCGGGATAGTAATTGTCCCTGATTTTATCTCAATAGTCCATCCAGTAATATCAATTATCTCGTCTTCATTGTTTTCAAGAATAAGATAGTCATCTCTAAAATCGTCCTCTTCAGCAGAAACTTCTTCAATTTTAATTTTACCGTAATAAGAAGAAAGGCCCATATTAAAACTTCTATAGGCCGGACTAGGGTCGTAGTATCCTTGCTCATTTTTAGCCCGGACATAAAAAGTATATGCTCCGCCTTGTTCCAGGTCATAATCTTCTGTATAATCATCCCCCTGATTCTGCCATCTAGAATCCTCGTGAGTCAGAAACGTTTCAAATTCTAAATCGCTTGTTTCTCCTAATGGATTAATTCCTGAATACTTAAAAGTAATTTCTGATTTTTCTAAAACTTCTCCCTGGGTTGGCCCGCTAAGAATTGTTGTTTCTGGATATCTATTGGACTCTGACAATGTAAGATTCTTGCCTAAATCAATATCATCTAAATCATCATCGTCAATATTAATAATGTATTTCCATCCAAAATTATTCCCTTCAAAAACTCTTGGACTTGGAATCCAGCGCTTCTTGCCTAATTCAATCAGATAAACCTTTGGGCCTGATCCTTTAATTAAAGAGCCCTCTGGATAATCATCGTTTTTCTCCCAATCTTCTTCTTGAAGATAACTGTTTATTGTAGAATCAAAATATGTTTTAATATTTCCCCATTTAAAATTAAAATGATTAAATGTTTCTATGTCAGGAATCCAATGCCTGACCCCGAGTTCCAAAACATATACTTCTGGACCGCTTCCTTTAATTAAATCAACTTTTGGCAAATAAACATTACTTGCCCAAGCATTAAAAGCAATTCCTAAAATAATTAGGGGCAATAAAATAGAAAATGCGGTTTTTGAAATTTCTCCACAGGACATATATTGATTATACCTTTTATTGTATGCTAAAATCAATAAAGATATTAACATTTATGAAAATCAATAAAAAAATAACCAATATTTTAGCAGTTGGCCTTTTACTCTTAATGTTCTGCCTGGCTTTTTCCACTATCCAAGATGACTCTTTAACAATGGACGAACTAGCTCATACTCCAGCCGGCTATTCATATATAACTCAAAAAGATATGCGTCTAAATCCAGAACACCCTCCATTATTAAAAGACGCTGCTGGATTATCTGTTTGGCTTGGTTCAAAAATTACTAATACTAAAATTAATTTTCCTATAGAGCATAAAAGCTGGCAAAAAGATCTTAATGGCCAATGGGATTTTGGCAGAGAGTTTCTTTATAAATCTGGCAATGATGCTGACAAAATTATTTTCTGGTCTCGTCTGCCCATGCTTTTAATAATGCTATTATTTGGCTTCTATGTTTTTAAATGGGCTCGTGAATTATATGGGGACAAAGCAGGACTTTTAGCTCTTTTTCTTTATTCTTTATCGCCTACTTTTCTAGCTCATGGCCGCTTAGTAACAACTGATGTTGGAGCTGCAGCGGCTTTTTTCATTACTGCTTATTATCTGATTAAATGGCTCAAAAAATCAAATAAAAAGAATTTAATTATTGCTGGTTTAGTTCTCGGATTAGCTCTTTTGACTAAATTTTCTCTTGTTTTACTTATTCCGTATTTTATGTTTTTGGTAATTGTCTGGGCATTCATTAAGGCCGTGCCTGAAAACATACAGCCTTTGCAAAGACTGTTTGTTTACAGGCACGGCCTTATTAAACGTCTTGCTAAAAATTTTATTGGTCTTCTGCTTATTGGCATAATAGCAATGGCTCTTGTTTGGCCTCTTTACCAATTCCATGTCTGGAATTATCCAGTGGAAAGACAATTAAATGATACTCAAACAATTCTGCAAACTTTTGGCAAAAGATGGCTGGCAGATCCAGTTATCTGGATTGCTGATAAGCCGATACTTCGTCCTTATAGTCAATTCTTTTTAGGTCTTTTAATGGTTATTCAAAGAGCTGCTGGAGGCAATACAACTTATTTCTTAGGAGAAATTTCTAAAAACGCCTGGTCTAATTATTTCCCTTTTGTATTTTTAATTAAAGTACCATTGGCTTTATTTGCCTTGATTTTAATTGCGCTTATAAATATTGGAGGAAGATCATTGCGAAACAAAGGCTATTCCAAATTAAAATATTGCTTATTATTCATCAAAAAACACTTTACAGAATTTGCCTTGCTTTCTTTTTTGGCGCTTTACTGGATTGTGAGCATTAGAAGCAATCTTAATATTGGTATTAGGCATATTCTGCCTACTTTCCCTGTTTTGTATATTCTAATCAGCGGTCAAATTATTAAATGGCTGAAAACGCCTCTTAAATCAGCTTTTATTTTTATCCTTCTTATCTGGTACGCTTCAGGAGCTATTATGGTCTATCCTAATTTTTTAACCTATTTTAATGAAAGCATTCACGGACCAAGCCAGGGCTATAAATATGTTACTGATTCTAATCTTGACTGGGGTCAGGACTTAAAAAGATTGGCTCAATTCTCCAAAGAAAATAATATTCAAACAATTTATGTTGATTATTTTGGCGGAGATTCATTAGAATATCGCTTGAAAGAAAAATTCCGCCCATGGTGGGGCGATCGCAATCCATCTGAACTACCGACAAATTCCTGGCTGGCTGTTTCAGCAACTATGCTCCAAGGCGGCCGGGGCGTTCCTGATTCTGAATACAATGAAAAAACTGGCTACTATAATTGGCTAAACCAATATGAGCCAGTCAAAGTCATCGGCAATTCTATCTTTGTTTATCATTTATAATACACTCTGCCTTCTATTCTCAAGTCAATATATTCCAGAGAATCAATATTTTTTTTAATCTCTTCTTCTAAAATCATTTTCAGGGCGTTTAATTGTGAATTAACTGAATAACTCGGATTAAAATAAATTTGCCAGCCAGCTGGCATTTTTGTTCTTAAATCTTCTATTGAAACAATTTCAAAATCATTTGATTTCAATGGCAGCCCATCTCTAACGCTTAAAATAAAATCCATTATTTCTGGAGATGCTATATCATCTCTTAATTCAGCAGGTCTATTCTTATAACCGTAAATATTTAAAATCAAACTGCCCTTTATCAAAGGCGACTCTTTGAAAATAACTCCCTCTTTGTCTATATGAAAACATTTGTCAATTTCTTTATCAAGAATGCTTTCTGTTGATGTGGCAGTTTCTTCTTTTTTTTGCTCTAATTCCTTAATCTGGCACCAAATACCAATCATTTCTCTTTTCTCTATTTTTATTTCTAAAATATTAGGCGGTTTCTTTTGAATAACAACTTCTTTAATCTCTGGGAAACTGTTTAAAATATTATTTCTAATCTTATTAACAGGAATTAAAACAATGCTTTTTTGAGGGATAACCCGCCAGATTTTCTCTTCTAAATTTTTCTGAACAATCAGGGATATTTTTTCTTTTCCAGAAGGACTATCTACAAATTCAACTTCTTCTATCCAAAAAAAATCAGACCACACAGCAAAATATACTGCTCCTCCGAGCAGGCAAAAAAACAATCCTCCAAACAATATCAGCTTAAAGGATTTTCTTTTTTTTCTTTTATAGCGATTTTCTTTCATGATTTTAAGGTCAGACCTTGGATTAGCTTGGATTAGCTCTTAATTAATTTCAATCCTCCCATATACTTCTGCAAAACTTTCGGCACCATGATACTTCCATCCTTCTGCTGATAGTTTTCAATAATAGCAATAAGCGTTCTTCCAATAGCAATGGCCGTTCCATTTAAAGTATGAACAAATTTCATTCCATCTTTATCTTTGTATCTCGTGTTTGATCTTCTCGCTTGAAAATCAGTGCAATTGCTGGTTGAATGAGTTTCTCGATATCCATTTTGTCCTGGCATCCATGTTTCTATATCATAAGTTGAAGCTGAGGATGCAGATGTATCGCCTGAACATAAATGGACCACTTGATAAGGAAGTTTTAATAATTTCATTAATTTTTCTTCCATAGACAAGAGTAGCTGATGCTCTTGTTTTGATTCTTCTGGTTCACAAAAAACAAACATTTCTGCCTTATCAAATTGATGAACCCTTAAAATGCCCTTTGTATCTTTGCCATAAGCCCCGGCTTCGCGCCGAAAACAAGTTGAAAAGCCAACATATCTTTTAGGCAATTCTTTTCCCTGAAAAATTTCATCCATATGCATCACTCCTATTGATTGTTCTGAAGTACCAACTAAGTATAAATCATCTTTTTCTAAATGATAAACTTCATCAGCATCAACATCTCTATCTAAAAACCCCATAGATGCCATGGCCTTATATGTAAGCATTACTGGAGGAATAATAAATACGAAACCTTCTTTAGTTAAAACATCAACTACTAGATTAACTAAAGCAGATTCTAACAAAGCTGCTCCTCCTTTAATATACCCGAAACGGCTGCCGCTAACTTTAGCTGCTCTTTTAACATCAATGATGTCTAATTTTTCTGCAATTTCTAAATAATCTTTTGGTTTAAAATTGAACTTGGGTTTTTCGCCTTGTTTTCTTAAAACTTTGTTTTCGCTCTCGTCTTTGCCAACAGGCACGTCATCTAAAGGCAAATTAGGAATCTGCTTCATCAATTTATTAAATTCCTGCTCAAGCTCTTTTAATTCAGGATATAATTTCTTTATTTTACTCTTAATTCCTTTAGCTTTTTCATGCTGGTCTTTGCCAAGCTTATTTTGTTCTGCTTTTAATCCTTCTGCTTTCTGCAATAACTCTCGCCTCTCTTTATCCACTTTTAAAAGCCGGTCAATATCAACTTTGACCTGTTTATTTTCACAGCCCTCTTTAACTTTATCCGGATTTTCTCTAATGAATTTTATATCAAGCATATTATTCTATTTGGGTCTCATTAAAGGAAACAAAATTGATTCTCTTAAACTATAGGCTTTTGTCAAAAGAAGGACTAAGCGGTCTATTCCTAAGCCGAATCCAGCAGATGGAGGCATGCCGTATTCCAAGGCCATTAAAAAGTCCTCATCCAATCTTTGGGCATCTTCATTGCCTTCCTTGCGCAAAATTTCCTGTTGCTCAAAAGCCTTTCTCTGTTCCAAGGGATCATTCTGTTCAGTAAAAGCTTTAATTATCTCTACCCCATTAACAATTCCTTGAAGCGCTTGCTCTTCTTTGCAAAGAGGGATATTAGGCAGATGTAAAATAAAGGTTGGCTTTTCAATTTTAGCAAAGCTCTCCTTTTCATTGTTATTTTTAACAATGTCCTTGTATTCTGCTTTATCCCATTTCTTTGGGAAAACTTTTGGATCAATGTAGTTCATCATTTCCTCCATAAATTTCATTAATTTTTCCCAATCCCAATATGCAGCATAGCATTCCAGCATAGTAAAATCAGGATTATGCTCTCTGTCCATGCCTTCATTTCTAAAACATCGGCCAATTTCAAAAACACGCTCATATCCGCCAACTAACAATCTTTTCAGATACAGTTCCGGAGCAATTCTTAAATATAAATCTACGTCTAAAGCATTAAGATGAGTTTTAAAAGGTCTAGCGCTGGCTCCTCCGTATAATGACTGTAGAATTGGAGTTTCTACTTCAATAAATTTATTTTGGCGCAAGAAATCTCTCATTTTCTCAATAATTTCGCCTCGCTTTTTAAAAATCTTTTTTACTTCCTGATTCATCATCAAGTCAAGATATCTTTTCCTGAATCTTTCTTCAACATCTTTCAATCCATGCCATTTTTCCGGCAATGGTAATAAGCTCTTGGCTAAAATCCGATAATCCTTAACTAATAATGTTTTCTCGCCTTTTTTTGTTAGGAAAAGCTTGCCTTTAGTTTCAATGAAATCTCCTACATCAAAATTATCCTGAAAAAAGATAAATTCCTTATCGCCTATTTCATCTTTTTTTAAATAAATTTGGAATTGAGCTGAACCATCTTCAATGTTGGCAAAAGCAGAACCGCCATGCGTTCGAATAGCTTTTATTCTGCCAACTAAAAATATTTCCTTTTCTTGCTCAGCTAATTTTTCAAACTGATCAATTGCTTCCTGACAAGCGCAAGTTCTATTAGATTTAACTGGATAAGGATTAATCCCTTTTTTTCTAATATTCTCTAATTTCCTTATTCTATTTTTTTTGATCAATTCTATAGAAGACATTTTTACCTAATATTAGTTATCTTATATTCCATTTTCCCATTAGGGGTTTCTACTTCTATTATATCACCAATCTCATGACCAAAAAAGGCCAGGCCCAAAGGCGACTCATTGGAAATTTTTCCATGGGACGGACTTGCTTCATGAAAGCCAACAATCATAAAAGATTGCTTTCCTGAAACATATTTATTAGTCCTCCCTTTAATTAATTTTACTTCAACAACTGAACCTATTTGAATTTTCTTTGTTCCTTTCTGGTTTGGCCTAATCAAATTTGCCTCTTTAATAATCTGTTCTAATTCTAAAATCCTCCCTTCATTGAATGACTGGTCGTCTTTAGCTGCTGCATATTCAGTATTCTCGCTTAAATCGCCCAAAGATTTTGCCTCAGCAAGTCGTTCGGCAATTTCTTGGCGTTTAGCCGTCTTTCTTCCTTCTAATTCTTCTTTTATTTTTTTAAGCCCTTCTGAAGAAATATATTTCATTATTTTAAACTGGAGCAAAGAAGATAATTATTTACTAAAATACCATTCTAATACTTCTTTTGCAACTGGAACAGCTGATTTATGCCCTTCGCCGCCGCCTTCTATTAGAATAACTAATACAATTTCCGGATCATTGTAAGGGGCAAAGCCAACAAACCAAGAATGAGTCATGTCTTCTGTTCCAAATTGAGCTGTGCCTGTTTTCCCAGCCACCTTAACAGGTAAATCAGACAGAAATTGCGCAGAACCGCTTAAAACAGCTTGTCTCATTCCTTGCTGAACTATTTTAATATTCTGCAACTGGATAAAATTCTCCCGTATGATTTTCGGCAAAATATCTTTAATTATATTTTTACCAGAGTCAATAATTTTATCAACTAATTGCGGCTGGTATAAAGTGCCGTTATTGGCAATGCTTGCTATAGCCATGCCCATTTGCAAAGGAGTAACTAAAATATCTCCCTGGCCAATTGCCAAATGATAAGTATCTCCAAGATACCATTCTTCTTCCGGTTTATTTTCCTTTTTCCATTCTTCATCTGGTATCAAACCGATTTCCTCCTGAGGTAAATCTATTTTTGTTTCCTGTCCTAATCCAAAATATTCTAAATATTTCTTGATCTTCTCAACACCCAGACCTTCTATTCCCCCATATCCCCCGCCAATAGTGTAAAAATATACATTACATGATTCAGCAATAGCTTTAATCATATCAGTTAATCCATGGGCTTTCCAGTCAGGAAAATTATAAACTATTTGAGAATTGTATTTATTAAAAATATTTAATGCTCCTTGGCAATTAATTTTCCTGCTGGGACTGATAACTTTTTCTTCCAAAGCAGCTGAGGCAATCAGCGGTTTTATTATAGAACCAGACGGATATTGTCCAGCCAAAGCTCTATTCAAAAAGGGCTGGCTAAATTCATTCTCCAAAAAATCTAAACTGTCTTGAGAAATTCCCTGGGCAAAAAGATTATTATTAAAATCAGGCAGACTTACTAAAGCTAATATATTGCCGTTATTAGGATTAATTGCCAAGCCAACTGCTTTTTTTGACTTATTTTTGAAAAAAATCTGATCAAGCATTTTATTCAATGACTGATAAAGTTTTTCCTGTAATTCCTGATCAATAAAAAGAACTAATCCTTGGCCAGGCTGGGCTTGTTTGCTAACTAATAATTTTTGGGTTTTACCCAAATGGTCTACTTCAATTTGGTCTTGTCCAGGTTCTCCGCGCAAAAAATCTTCATATTCACATTCCAATCCTGTTTTGCCAATTTGGTCATTCAATGAATAATCTTCATGGCTTTCTAAATCATTAGCATCAACCTGTCCAGTATAACCCAAGATATGAGAAAAGTAAGGGGTAAAAATATATTCTCGCTGGGCATTTTTTTCTATTCGCAACCCTGGCCAATCATTAACCAAGCTTTCCATAATTAAAGCTGCTGAATGTTCAACCCCCTTGATTAAAACCATTTGGCTCATTTTTTGGCAAGCTTCTTCTATTTGTTTTTTGAATTCTTCTTTTGAATCTAAGTTGTTCTCATTATTAACAATACTGATTATTTTTTCTAAAATTTCATTCTGTATTAAATCAGAATTATCTAAAAAATCATTCAAGTCAACTACCAAATCAAATCTTGGTATATTTCTGACTAAGGCCTGTCCAGAGCAATCATAAATAATTCCCCGCGGAGCTTGCAGAGAATAAATCCTTAATTTGTTGCCTTGAGCTAAATCATGATAATATTCTCCTCTAATAATTTGTAAATAACCAGCTCTAAAGAATAGAACTGATAAACCGAAAATAATAATTAAATAAAATAGAATGAAACTACGGCGCTTGATTGGTTTTTCCAGCTTGCCTTTTTCTTCTAAAGAACGGATTGCTTCGGCATCCAAAAAAATCTCCTCTGCTTCAATATCCTCCTTAGCTCTATTTTTGATAAAATACTTTTTTCGCTCCATATACCAAAGAAAAAAATATAATCATTATTAATAGATTATAAATTATATTAATAAATAAATATCTTAAGCTAAAAAATAAATCTAAATGGAATAATCTGCCTAAAATAATTAAAAACAAATTATACAATAGAATGCCTGAAACAACAAAAACAGTTTTCATCCAAAGTTTAGTTGCAGAAAAATTTTTGTTAATCCGATCAATCAAATAAACAGCGCCAATCAAGCTCAAACTGATTAGACCAAATATAAGTCCGGAAAACAATTCTAAAAACAAACCAGTTAAAACAACAACCCACCATATTTCCTTAAAATCTTTAAAGGTAATAAGGATAAAAATTAAGAGCAAGATTAAATTAGGGCTAATCCCTGAAATTGCCAAAAATGGAACAACAGTTGTTTGTAAAATTATTGCTAAGATCAAAATTAAAATAATAAAAAGAGGTTTCATGTTGCCATAAGGATTACACTTAATCTAATATTGTGAAGAAAATAAATTTTTCAAATTGTAGGTGTGGGCGTGCGCCCGAGCAAAGCGAGGGCAGGGATAAGCAATTTGAAAAATTTCGTTTTCGGAACATCATTTAATTTCAAGGACTGTCCTTAATTATCACAAAAACTTTTTCCAGTTTGTTGAAATCTGCAGCTGTTTTAATTTTAGCTTTTTGAGAAATCTGAACATCAGAAAAGGAAACTTCTTGAATTTGTCCAATAAGCAATCCTTTTGGAAACAATCCAGCTAACCCTGAAGTAATAACTATTTCTCCTTCTTTTATTTTTTCTTTTTGCGGCAATAAATCAATAATTAAATTTAATCCTTGACCTCCTTTAACCAATCCAGCCACTCTTGATTCCTGAATTAAGGCATTAATCCTGCTGTTGGAATCAGTAATCAATTGAACTCTGGCAAAAGAATCAGTTAATTCAATTATCTGGCCAATCAAAATATTGCCTGCAGTAATAACAGCTGCCTTTTTTTTAACTCCTTGTTTCTCTCCTTTATTAATCAAAATATATTTTCCTAGGCCTGATGAATCTTGTCCGACAATATCTGCTAATATAAGCTGTTTGTTTTCTGAATCTGGTAAACTCATTTGTTCACGAAGAAATTCATTCTCCCAATCTGTTTCTTTTAATTGGATAATTTTACTTAAAAGTTCTTCGTTTTCCTGTTTCAGTTCAGAATTTTCAGTATTAAGCCTATTAATTGAATTAATAGAATTAAAAAAATTACTGGTTTTTAAAGAAGTTTGATAGATAATTTTTTCTATTGGAGCAAATAATTTAAAAAAAAGGTCTTGTGGAACCTTTAATAAACCTTTATAATTCAAAAAAAACAGAACGCCTATTATTAATAAAGACAAAACCAAAGGATGCCTAAAAATCTTTTTCATAAATTTATTTTAGCATAATTACAATTAAAAAACAAAAATCTGACTAACTTAAAGAAGCAGTCAGATTTTTATCTATATCTACTTGAAATCTATTTTTACAATTTATTCCATTGGTTTTTCTTTTTCAGAAGAATTTTCTTCAGCATTATCTGAAGATTCTGTTGGATTAGGAGCCTCTGGAGCTGAAACATCTTCTGGCATTGATTCTTTTTTCTTTGGCTTAAGAGCAAAGAATAAAATAACAATAGCAACTGCTGCAATTATTATCCATAACCATATATTTTCCATAATTTTATCCGCCTAATAAAGTTTCCTCCGAAAACTTAATTAGCTACGGTCTCCTTCCTTTTATTATAATACAACATTTTTTTATAAAATAAAATGATCAGCTGTGGATAAGTCTGTTTATCTGTTTAAAAAAACCAACAAAGGGAATTTGATTATTGCTCTGAAAACACGTTTAATGCGCCAGGGCTGGCAAAATAACCGCCAAAGCCATTCTAATCCAATAGAACGCATAAGCTTCGGGGCTCTTTTAATACGGCCAGTTATAAAATCAAAAGCTCCGCCTACTCCAACAGCCAATTTAACTGAAGGCATATATTTTAGATTATTATAAATGAATTTTTCCTGATAAGGAGCGCCCAAGGAAACGAATAGAATAAGAGGCCGTGCCTTAAAAGATACAATCTCTGCAGAGGTTGTATCTTTTAAGGCACGGCCATTTTCAATATCTTTAACTTCAAACCGCAGACCGGGATATTTTTCTTTAACAGCTTTTTTAATTAAATTAGCGCTAGACAATCCCTTGGACCAGTTAATTAAAAAAACTTTTAAATCTTTTTTTTGAGCTATTTCCAGAATGTATCCAGTTAAGTCTGCTCCTGTTATACGTGCTTTAATTCTCTGTCCTAAAAACCAAGAAGCAAAAACTAAACCAATTCCATCAGGAACAGCTAAATCTGACTTATTAAGGATTTCCTTGAATTCTTTATCTGATTGCGCCTTAACTAAAAATTCTGGATTGGGCGTAACAATATAATGCTGTTTGTCATCTTCTAAAAACCCTTTTATTTTTTCAAGGACTTTATCTATAGTTAAATTATCTATTTTTACTCCAAGAATTTCCATAATCAATTTCCTAATTCAACTGACTCTAAAATAGTATAATCAGGTCCTTTTCTTGATAAATAACTCTCCATTATTTCTATAGAATCAACTGGAAAAACTAAAGAAATTTCTTTATCTATTTTGGGTTTATCAGGCAAACGCTGCCATTCTCCTTGTCTAATTCTCGCTAAAGTAATATGAACTTGAAAGGGCCTATTTTCTCGGTGATTAAGCAATCTGCCTTCCAAATTGTTTTTTAATTTAACTAAATCAGGATTTTCTTCTCCTTTTATCCAAATCATTCGCGGCAAATTATTAGGACCTAAATAAATTCGCTTTAATTTTATCTCAAATGGCTGATGTTTTTGGGCTGCTTCGCGAGTTAATTTACAAACTTCTAATATCTCTTCGTCATTTAAATAGCCAAGAAAAACTAAGGTAATATGTAAATTATCTTTTTTTGTCCAGCGAACTGGTAAATCAGCCCACTGGCTTTGAAATTTTAATAATTCTTCCTTAATTGACTCCGGTAAATTTATAGCTAAAAAAATACGATGCATCATATTTACTTTGAATTATAACAAAGAAGGATTATAATTAAAAGCAATGAAAGAAGCTTTGCTCTATGAAAAACTATCTCAAAAGAAGATTCGCTGTAATGTCTGTTCCCATTATTGTATTATTCTGCCGGGCAAAAGAGGCATTTGCAATGTCAGGGAAAATAAAGATGGAAAACTTTATTCTTTGGTTTACGGAAAAGCAATAGCCGCTAATATTGATTCAATTGAGAAAAAGCCTCTTTATCATTTCTTACCTGGAACATATACTTATTCCATTGCTACTGTTGGTTGTAATTTTCGATGCGCTAACTGCCAAAATTGGAGTATTTCTCAATCAAGTCAAGGCGGTTATAATTTGACCCCTGAAAAAATTATCCAGGATACCTTGAATAATCACTGCCCAAGCATCTCTTATACTTACACTGAACCAACTATTTTTCTGGAATATGCTTTAGAAACAATGAAATTAGCTAGAGAAAAAGGGCTTAAGAATATCTGGGTAACCAACGGATTTATGAGCCCGCAAACTTTAAAGCTAATTATTCCATATCTTGATGCAGCTAATGTTGACTTAAAATCATTTGATAATAGTTTTTATAAAAAGTACTGCGGAGGTCAATTAAAGCCGGTTTTAGAAAATCTCAAAGAACTTAAAAAAAATAACGTTTGGGTGGAACTAACTACATTAATTATTCCTGGACTGACTGATCAGCCAAATATGCTTAAAAAAATCGCCCAATTCATTAAAAAAGAATTAGGCGCAAAAACGCCTTGGCACATTTCCAGATTCTCTCCGGAAATATCCTGGAAACTTAAAAACCTTTCAGCTACTCCATTAAAAACGCTGGAAAAGGCCGAGCAAATCGGCATAAAAGCCGGATTAAAGTATGTTTATAAGGGGAATATTTTATAAAGCACAGAGGATTGCGAAGAAGGCAATTAAAGGCCATGCCTTGAGGGGAATTGAAGGCCGTTAAAGAGGCCGCGCCTTGAGAGCTACATTCTTACGCTCGAAGAGCGGAAGGATGTACTCGTCAAGGCGTGGCCTATGAATTTAACCAAGCACGGCCTTCCTCGCACAACCTCCGCAGAGTACTGCGAAGGATGTTGCTCTTTAAGGCCGTGCTTGTCTAAATTTCTCAAGGCGCAGCCTTCATAAGCTTTATAGATTTATCTCTAACCATGCCTACAAAAGAAACAAATATTCAAAAAATTGTTAATTACTATTTCAAAACCAAAGGTTTAAGTTTGGATAAAATTAAAAATGACGCTAAAAAAAAGAAAATAGTTTATTCTAGATACACTAGGCCAGCCAAACAGCTTTTAGAACTAGCTGGCTCTTTAAAAGAAGCCAAAAAAGCCATAACCAAAGTAGCTAAATGGGCCAAATCACGAAATCTGGACTATGCTATTGAAACTGTCTTTAAAAAATGGTTAGAATTAGATAAACTTAAACCTAAAGAAATAGTTAAAAAGCCATTTTTCAGAAATCAGCCAATGATTTGGTCAGTGAGCAGAAAAAAATGGTATGTTATAAGCCAGGATGATGAATGGAAAGAATTCGCTGGACAAGAATCAGATATTAAGTGGAAAATTATAAAATAAATATATGCTTAAAATACAAACTGGCCAGGACAATCCTGTTTTGCGTGAAAAAGCAAAAAAAGTCAATGAAATAAGCGCTGAAATTAAGCAGCTAATTTTAGATATGAAAGAAATAGTAGAATCAGGCCAGAATGATATTGGCTTGGCAGCGCCTCAAGTAAACAAATCGCTTTGCATTATTGTTGTCCAACCCGACAAAAACGAAAAAGCAATGGCCTTAATCAATCCTGAAATAAAGAAATCTTCAGCAAAAAAAGAAATCATGCCTGAAGGATGCTTAAGCTTACCTAATATAATTGTTCCGGTTGAAAGGCCTTTTAAGATTACCGCTCGAGCAGTGGATACCGAGGGCAGGAAAATAAAAATACGGGCCGAGGGTCTTTTAGCCAGAGTTATTCAGCATGAAGTTGACCATTTGCACGGAATTTTAATTGTGGATTATAACGAATTAAAGGCCGTGCCTTAAAACATACAATCTTTGCAAAGGTTGTATGTTTTAAGGCACGGCCTTTACGGATACATCCTTTAATCATTATGAAAAATAAAACAAAAATTCTTTTCATAGGCACTGGCCAATTCGCTGTGCCCATTTTAGAGAAATTAATTAACAGTGATTATAAAATAACAGCTGTTATTACCGTGCCTGATAAGTCAGCTGGCCGACAGCGTGAATTGACCGCTTCGCCAATTAAAAGAATAGCCCTTAAACATAAACTATCTATTTTACAGCCAGAAAAAATTTCCAATTTTGAATCTCAAATTTCAGATTTATCTCCTGATTTAATAATCACTGCAGATTATGGACAAATAATCCCTGCAAAAATTCTTAAAATACCCGAATTCGGCTGCCTTAATCTCCATCCATCTCTTCTGCCTAAATATCGCGGATCTTCGCCTATTCAAACCGCTATTTTAAAAGGAGAAAGAATAACTGGCATAACCATTATGCTTATGGATGAAAAAATGGACCATGGCCCTATTATTGCCCAAGAAAAAATTATTATTAAAGACAATGATAACTACCAAACTCTAGAAAAAGAACTATCTCAAAAATCAGCTAATCTGCTAATCAAAATTCTCCCCCAGTATCTTAAAAAGGAAATTAAATCAATTCTTCAAGAACATGGCAAAGCTACTTATACAAAAATATTTACACGGCAACACGGCCAAATTGACTTAAAACAAAGCGCTGAACAGATACAAAGAATGGTCAGGGCTTTTTATCCCTGGCCTGGAGCCTGGCTTATTCTTAATAACAAGAGAATAAAAATTTTAAAAGCCAAAGCAATTAATCAACAAGATAAGGCGGCAATCAAGACTAAAAATGGCTATTTGCTTTTAGAATTAGTACAGCCAGCCGGCAAAAACCCAATGACTGGCCAGGAATTCGCTCAAGGATATCTAAACAAGAACAGTCATTCATAGGCCACGCCTTGACGAGTAATATGAACAGGCATGGCCTTAAAGAGCAACATCCTTGCGTAGCAAGGTTGTGCGAAAAAGGCCGTGCCTGGTCACGGTCTCTTGACCTCTTCTGCCTCTTCTGCTAATCTATTAGCATGAATGAAGAGAAAAAATCTTATCAATTAACATGTTTCCTTTCTCCTCTGTTGCAGCAGGAAAAATTAGACGAATCTGTCCAGAAAATAAAGCAGATGATTGTTAACAGCAATGGGTCTATTCAAGAGGAGAGATCATTAATTCATCCTATTAAAAAGAATCTGCCTTACAAGATTCAAAAACACGAGGACGCTTTTTACTTAAATTTAAATTTCCTCTTGCCGATTTCGGGAATGCATAAGCTTTGTGAACAACTAAATTTAGAAAAAAATATTATTCGCTATCTAATTACTATTCAAAAACAGTCTAAGGAATACAAAAAGACAAAAAAATCAAAAATAGTTAAGCAAAGCATAGATTCTAAAATGATTGACCGGATTGAACCATTAGTATCTAGACGTACAAAAGAAAAAGTCAAAATACAAGAATTAGATAAAAAATTAGACGAAATACTTAACGAATGAACAATTAACAATGAACAATGAACAAAAACTTTGTTCCTTGTTCGCTGTTCTTTGCTCACTAAATTTATGAATTTTAATAAAGCAATTATTGTTGGCAGATTAACCCGCGACCCAGAAAGCAGAACTTTGCCTTCTGGACAAACAGTCGCCTCTTTTGGATTAGCAACAAACAGAGTTTGGAATGATAGAGAAGGAGGAAAAAAAGAATCAACTGAATTCCATAATATAGTCGCTTTTGGCAAATTAGCTGATATTTGCTCGCGGTATTTAAATAAAGGCCAATTGATTCTGATTGAAGGCCGTATTCAAACCAATTCTTGGGAAGATAAAGACGGGAATAAAAGATATAGGACTGAAATTATTGCGGAAAATATGCAAATGGGTCCCAGAGCCGCACAAAGCCAAACAGTTCCAACAAACAAAGAAGCCGATGCTCCTGCTATTAAAAACAATGAGGAAATACCAGTTATTGAAGCAGAAGAACCAATACAGAATCAAGAAAATCAAGAGAATAACGAGAGTAAAGAAGAAGTTGATGTAAAAAATATACCATTTTAAATTATGACAAAATCCTGTTACTTTTGCCAGCAAAAAATAGAAAATATTGATTATCAAGATACTGATTTGTTAAATCAGTTTATTTCTGGCCAGGCAAAAATAATTTCGCCTAAGAGGACCAATGTCTGCGCTAGACACCAAAGAAAACTATCTAAAGCAATAAAAAAAGCCCGCGTAATGGGACTTTTGCCATTTACTAGAAAGTAATAAATTGAAAATTAAAAATTTTGTTATTCCTCTCCTTCATCTATAAAAACATCTCTTGGCCTAGCGCCGTCGGCTGGACCAACTATGCCTCTTTCTTCTAGTATATCCAAAAGACGGGCTGCCCGGGCATAGCCAACGCGCAATCTGCGCTGGAGCAAAGAAGCTGATGCTTTGCCTGCCTGAACAACTGTTTCTTTTGCCTCTTCGTATAATTCATCCTCTATGTCAGAGCCGCTAAACCCTGCTCCTCTTTTTGCTTGTCTTTGGTCTGATTCAACAGTTACCTCATCCTTATAATCTGGCGCTCTTGTTTCTCTTAAATAATCAGTAACCCTTTTAATCTCTTTGTCAGAAATATATGAGCCCTGGATTCTTCGCGGCTTGGCTGAATTGCCAGCCAAGAAAAGCATGTCTCCATTGCCTAATAATTTTTCCGAACCAGCCATATCTAAAATAGTTCTGGAATCAATTTGAGAAGCTACTTGGAAAGCTATACGCGAAGTAATGTTCGCTTTAATCAAACCCGTAATAACTTCTACAGAAGGCCTTTGAGTAGAAACAACTAAATGAATGCCAATTGCCCGCGCCATCTGCGCTAAACGGACAATCGCTGCTTCAGCTTCCCTGCCATAAGACGACATTAAATCAGCCAGTTCATCAATAACAATGACTAAATAAGGCATTGATTCCATATCCTTTGTTCTTGCCTTATTATACGCCATTATATCTCTTTTACCTGACCCTTGAAGAACTTCAAAACGTCTTTCCATTTCGCTCACGGCCCAGCGCAAAGAGCCAACTGCTTTTTCCGGCTGAACAATAACAGGAGCTATTAGATGAGGGATTGAATTATAAGCTGTTAATTCAACTCTTTTTGGATCAATTAAAATAAATTTTAGATTGTCCGGAGAATTGCGATAAAGCAAACTAATAATTAAATTGTTTAAGGCAATTGTTTTGCCTGTGCCAGTTGCTCCAGCCACTAATAAATGTGGCATTTGAGACAAATCAGTAAACATCGGATTGCCTGCCACATCTCTGCCTAAAGCAAAAGTCAAAGGAGTTGATTCTTGAAAAGTGGGCCTTTCCAAAAGAGTATATAAACGAACCAAAACAATTGATTTGTTTGGAATTTCTATCCCTACTAATGGACGGCCAGGAATCGGCGCTTCTATACGCAAAGGATGAGCTGCCAAAGCCAGGGCTAAATCATTATGCAAAGCAGTAATTCTGGATAGCTTCATCCCTTGAGCAGGTCTCAAGGTGTATTGCGTAACAGTCGGTCCGATATTAACTTCTGCCATTTCCACTTCAATACCGAAATTTTCCAAAGTCCGCTTAATAATATTAATATTGGCCTTAATATCTCCACTGGTTGGCTGTCCCTTATCTTTTTCCAGAAAGTCAAGCGTAGGAAGCTTAAAATCTGCAGCTGCTTTACTAGAAGCAATTGAAATACTTTTGCCAAAATCAACTTGCTCAGAATTTTCTCTTGTTCTATCTTTTGCCTTAATTCTGTCTTCTGGAGAGATTCTTGAGCCTAAAAGACTATCTTTTTGCTCAGGCTTTGATTCTTGAGTCTTTTTTTTGTCTTTAATTCTCTGCCAAAGACTTTTTTCTGCCTGGGCATCTTCTTTAATAGATTCAAGAACTTGCTCTTCTTTCTTTAATGGAATAAGGGAGATATTAAAAACAACTAAAATAGAGATCGTTAAAAGAGCCAATAAAATTACCAAGCCAGCCCAAAAACTTAAGTATTCAATAAGCGGATAGCCAAGCACAAGGCCAAGATAACCGCCTGTTAAGAAAGATGTGCCATTGCCTAAAATATGAAAAATCCCTAAGATGCTAAGAATAAAAAGAATAATTCCGAGAAAAATAGTTTTATAAGACGGCTTATCTCTAACCCCCTGATTTAATTTAGGGAAAAGAATCGCCAAACCAATTAAAACAAAGCTAATAGTAACAAAGAAAAACCCCTTGCCAAAAAACACTTGGCTGAATTTCAAAAAATAATTGCCGAAAATCCCAGCGCAATTCAAAAAACTCAAAAGACTAACAATAGCCAAAGTAAAAAATACCACAGCCAGAATCCCCTTTTTAGTATCAGAACGAAGAACTGACTTCTTGCGGACTATTTTTTTAGGCCTTATCTTCTTTTTAATACGCTTCTTGGGCATAAAATTACTACTTCGCAAATCCAGTGCCTGCTGGTATTAGTTTACCAATAATTACGTTTTCTTTCAATCCTTTTAATTTATCTTCCTTGCCCTGAACACTGGCATTGATTAAAACGCGAGTCGTCTCAATAAAAGAAGCAGCTGAGAGAAAACTTTCTGTGCTCAAGGATACTTTTGTAATGCCTAATAACAACTGGTCGCCAATTGCTAATTGTCCACTTTTTTTAGAAACTTTATTGTTTTCCTTTTGAAAACGGTTTTTTTCTACAATAGAATCAGCTAAAAGATTGGTTGAGCCTGGATTCTTGACTTTAATGCGGGAAAACATCTGTCGAATAATCATTTCTACATGCTTGTCATTTATATTCTCTCCAGCAAAAGTATAAATTTTCTGGACCTCCCTTATAATATATCTCTGGACTGCTTCAGCTCCAGCTGTTTTATACAACTCCTTTAAGTCAATGTGCCCTTCGCCAAGCCGCTGACCTTTAGCGATTAAATCTCCCTTCTCAACATTAACAGCTAATTTAATTGGCAAGCTATATTCCAATATCTTGGTTTTCCCCAATTTTACATCAGGGCTAATTGGCTCTATCTGAATAATTCTTTGCTCTCCGCTTTCAACAATTTCTTTAACCTTGCCGTCAACTTCTGAAATAATTGCCTTGCCTTTAGGCGGACGGGCTTCAAAAATTTCCTCCACTCTAGGCAATCCCTGAGTAATGTCTTGTCCGCCAGCCACTCCACCAGTATGGAAAGTTCGCAATGTTAACTGTGTGCCTGGTTCGCCAATGGCTTGAGCAGTAATAATGCCGATGGCTTCACCTAATTTGACTGTTTTATTCCGGCCTAAATCACAACCATAGCATTTCTGGCAAATTCCATTTAATGATTGGCAGCTAATCACTGATCTCACTTTCAACTTATCAACTCCGGCCTCATCTATTTTCTGAGCTGCTTCTTTATCAATTACCTGCCCTGACTTAGCCAGAATTGCTCCTGATTTAATAACCTTTTCCATACAAGTTCTTCTATAAATCCGCGAAGCAAAAGAATTCCCCATATCCTCTTCGTCTTCCCGATAAATATAAATTCCCTTTCTGTCTTTGCAATCTTCCTCGCGAACAACAATGTCCTGACAAACATCAACTAAACGTCTTGTTAGATATCCAGCAGTAGCTGTTTTTAGGGCAGTATCAGCTAATCCTTTACGGCCTCCGTGAGTGGAAATAAAATACTCCAAAACGCTAAACCCTTCTTTGTAAGAACTTCTGATCGGCAATTCCATAGTTTCTCCAGCTGGATTAATAACTAATCCCTTCATTCCCATCATTTGCGTAAGCTGGCTTGAAGACCCTCTGGCTTTTGAATCATAAATACTAAAGATGGAACTTTTTTTATCCATAATCTCTGGGATGCGCTTAGCCACTTTTTCAGCTGTATTAAGCCAAATTTCAATAACTCGGGACTTTCTCTCTGATTCAGTTAAAAGACCGCTGTTATACTGATTCTGCACAATTGCTAATTCTTTATGCGCATTTTTTATCCATCCTTTTTTCTCTTTAGGTACATTCAAATCATCCATGCCCCAGCTAATTCCTGAAGCAGTAGCATACTTAAATCCCATTCTTTTAATTTTATCTAAAATTGGAGCTGTTTTTTTAATGCCAATCTTTTCTATCAAGTCTGAAACCAGTTTATGCAGATTTTTAGATCTCATTGTTTCATTAATAAAATCAATTTCAGGCGGCAATGGCTCATTAAAAATAATCCGGCCAACTGAAGTTTCAATAATTTCCCCATTCATTCGCACCTTAACTCTTGTTTTTAAGCGTACAGAGCCAAAATGTTTTGCTAAAAGCGCTTCTGACGGGTTAGTAAAAATTTTTCCCTGTCTAGGTAAATCTTCTTCAATTTTAGTCATCCAATAACAGCCTAAAATCATATCCTGTGTTGGAATTGCCACTGGATTTCCAGTTGCTGGCTTTAAAAGATTCTCCGAAGAAAGCATTATTTCTTTGGCTTCTGTTTGAGCTTCTTCGCTTAAAGGCAAATGAACTGCCATTTGGTCTCCGTCAAAATCAGCATTAAATGCCCTGCAAACCAGAGGATGTATTTGAATAGCGTTCCCTTCAATTAAAACCGGCTGAAATGCCTGTATTCCTAATCTATGCAAAGTTGGAGCTCTATTCAAAAGCACATAGCGGTTTTTAGTCACTTCTTCTAAAATGCTCCAAACTTCATTTATTTCTTCTTCAATCAAATGCCCAGCCCCACGTACATTATGAGCTAATCCGCGTTCAACCAGCTTGTTAATAACAAATGGCTTAAAAAGTTCCAAAGCCATATATTTAGGCAAGCCGCATTGATCAAGCTTTAAGTCCGGACCAACAACAATAACTGAACGGCCCGAATAATCCACTCGTTTGCCTAATAAATTCTGTCTAAATCTTCCTTGTTTGCCCTTAAGTCCGTCAGTGAGCGACTTAAGAATTCGTTTCTGACCTGTTGAAGCAGCTACCATGACTTGTCCTCTGCGGCTTGTATTATCAATCAGAGCATCAACTGCTTCCTGAAGCATTCTTTTTTCATTGCGGCAAATAACTTCTGGGGCGTTTAATTCTATTAAGCGCTTCAATCGATTATTTCGATTAATCACTCTTCTATACAAATCATTAACATCAGAAGTGGCAAAACGGCCTCCGTCCAACTGGACCATTGGCCTTAAATCAGGAGGTAAAACCGGTAAAACAGTTAAAAAGAACCATTCTGGCCTGATTTTGGCATCAATTAATCCTTTTACTAATTGCAATCTTTTAAGATTTTTACTTTTTATGGCTGGGCTGGCTTTTTTTGCTTTGTCGCTTAATTCTTTTGCCAATGCCTCTAAATTCACTTTTTCAAAAATATTTCTTAAAATTTCAGCTCCAGTGCCTGCTTCAAAAACTTGGCCGAATCTCAAACTTAAATTGCGATATTCCATCTCTGAAACTATTTGATACTTATATAAACTTCTTACTTCGCGTATTGATTCGTCTCTCTGTCCTTTTAATTGAGTTTTGACTTTTGGATTTTGATTTTTTATTTTTGTTTTGTACTCCTTGTCTATTTCTCTAATTACTTTTTTTCTATCTTCTTCGTTAATTTTAGTTATAATATATCCTGCAAAATAAATAACTTTTTCTAATTCCTGAAATGACTTATCTAAAATCAATCCCATTTTAGAAGGGACTCCGCGTAAAAACCAGATGTGAGAAACCGGAACAGCTAAAGAAATATGGCCCATTCTTTCCCGCCTTACAATTGACCTGGTTACTTCTACGCCGCATTTATCGCAAATAACACCTTTATAGCGAATCCTTCGGTATTTGCCGCAAGAGCATTCCCAATCTTTTTCAGGACCGAATATTCTCTCGCAGAATAAGCCGTCCTTTTCCGCTCTTTGAGTGCGGTAATTAATCGTTTCTGGTTTTGTAACTTCTCCATAAGACCAATTCAAAATCTCGTCTGGACTTGCCAGTTTCAAACGGATAGATTTGAAATCAGAAACTTTTGTACTCATTTTATTTTTCAATTAACTCTACATTCAATCCCAGCGCTTTTAATTCGCTCACAAGAACATTAAAAGAAGACGGAATATTCGGCGCCTGTATTTTTTTCCCTCTTATAATCGCGTCATAAGTCCCTGCCCTGCCAGTAACATCATCTGATTTAATCGTGAGCATCTCCTGCAAACTGTGAGCAGCTCCGTATCCTTCTAAAGCCCAAACCTCCATTTCCCCGAATCTCTGGCCGCCAAACTGGGCTTTCCCGCCTAATGGCTGTTGAGTAATTAAAGAATAGGGTCCAACTGACCGCATATGAATTTTATCTTCAACCAAATGCAACAATTTCATTATGTAAATATATCCAACTGTTACTGGATGTTCAAAGGCCTCTCCATTGCGACCGTCATATAGTATAACCTTGCCATCTTCAGGCAGATTAGCTTTTTTCAATTCCTGCTTTATTTCTTCCTCTTTAACTCCGGCCAAAGACGGACTAATAGCTTTATACCCTAAAGTTTGAGCAGCCCAGCCTAAATGAGTTTCCAAAATCTGGCCAATATTCATTCTTGAAGCAACTCCTAATGGATTAAGAACAACTTCTACAGGGGTTCCATCAGCTAAATAAGGCATATCTTCTTCTGGCAAAATTTTAGCAATAATGCCTTTATTTCCGTGTCTGCCTGCTAATTTATCGCCTACAGAAACTTTCCTTAATTGAGCTACTTCTGCTTGTATGCTTTTAATCACTCCTGCTGGCAATTTGTCTCCTTTATCGCGCGAAAAGGTCTTTATGCCAACTACCCGGCCACGCTTACCATGGGGCATTCTTAAAGAAGCATCTTTAACATCACGGGCTTTCTCGCCAAAAATTGCCTGTAAAAGCCGCTCTTCAGCAGTTAAGTCCGTTTCTCCTTTAGGAGAAATCTTGCCTATTAAAATATCATTAGGGCCGACTTCAGCGCCAATTCGGACAATTCCTTCTTCATCTAAATCTTTTAGCCGCTCTTCGCTCACATTAGGAATATCTGGCGTGGTAATTTCCGGACCCAATTTGGTCTCTCTAACATCACATGCAAAATCCTCTATATGAATAGAAGTATAACGGTCATCTTTAACAACTTTTTCCGAAAGGATAATAGCGTCTTCAAAATTGCTTCCGCGCAAGGACATAAAAGCAACTAAAAGGTTTTGCCCTAATGATAAATATCCTTGCTTGGTTGCTGCCCCATCAGCTAAAATATCTCCTTTTTTAATTAATTGGCCTCTTTTAACTAAGGGATGCTGGCAAATACAGGTATATTGGTTTGTTCGGGTAAATGACCGCAAAGAATATTCTTTTGAATCTTTTATTTTCTTATTACTGATTTTTATACTATTAGCATTTACCTCTTCAACTCGGCCATTTTCTTTAGCCATAACCACTTGCCCAGAATCTTTAGCTGCTTTTTCTTCCATACCTGTGCCGACTAAAGGAGCTTCTGGCTTAATACAAGCTACTGCTTGGCGCTGCATATTTGATCCCATTAAGGCGCGGTTGCTGTCATCATGTTCTAAAAATGGTATTAAGGCAGTAGCAATGCTGATTGGCTGTTGAGGCAAAACATCAATAAGATCAATCTTATCCCGGCCAATTGTGCTTGGCTGACCATGAACCCGCGCTTCTACTTCTTTATCTAAAAGTTCTCCTTTTTTAGAAACAGCTACTCCAGCATGAGCTATGTTGAGCCTTTCTTCTTCAATTGCAGTCAGATATACAATTTCTTTAGTTAATCGCCCTTTTTTTACTTTGCGATAAGGCGTCTCTAAAAAACCATATTTATTTAAACGCGCGCATATGCTTAAGTGTCCAACTAACCCAATATTCGGACCTTCTGGCGTATGAATCGGACAGATTCGGCCATAATGGCTGGAATGAACATCTCTTACTTCAAATCCAGCGCGCTCTCTTGTTAATCCGCCCGGCCCCATAGCTGATAAGCGCCTCTTATGTTCTAATTCAGCCAAAGGATTATGCTGGTCCATAAACTGGGAAAGCTGTGATGAAGTAAAAAATTCTTTTACTGCGCCCATAAAGGGTTTGGTATTGATTAATTGGCCGGGCATTAATTCGTCATGCTCAAAAGTTGAGATTCGGTCGCGAATTATTCTTTCCATTCTGGCCACGCCAACTCTTAATTTATTTTGCAGAAGTTCGCCAAATGACTTTACTCGGCGGTTGCTTAAATGGTCAATATCATCGGGTCTGGCCAATGGATTATTATTCAACTGAATTAATTCCTTTACAATAGCAACTAAATCATTAAAGCGTATAACGCGATTTTGTTCAGTAATTGGGTCTGCAAGAGATAATCTTTGCCCCATTTTCCATCTGCCAACTTCGCCTAAGTCGTATCTTTCAAAAGAAAACATTGTTTCAATAAAAGAACGGGCATTATCTTCAGTAGCCAAATCACCTGGCCTGATTCGTTTATAAACTTCAACAAATGCCTGGCCAATTTCTTTAGAAGGATCTTTTCCAAGAGTGGATTCAATAAAGTCAAACTCTCCTTTATTAACATCAGCAAAAAGATTCTTGATTTTACTTGATGATAGTTCCTGAGATTTTGAATCATCTGATTTTTTCTCTAAAGCCCAGAAAACTCTCAATAATGCTGTTACTGGGACTTTTCTTTTTCTGTCAATTTTTACGCCAATGCTTTTGTCTGCGTCTGTTTCAAATTCCAGCCAAGCGCCTCTATTAGGAATTATTTTAGCTCCAAAAAGCTGCTGGCTCCTTAAAAAACGAGAAGTGAAAGACACTCCTGAAGACCTGATTAATTGTGAAATGACAACTCTTTCCACTGCATTAACAATAAAGGTGCCTCTTTCAGTCATTAAAGGAAAATCGCCCAAGAAAATATCTTGTTCTTTGATTTGTTTGGTTTTAGTATTGACTAATTTAACTCGGCAATACAAAGAAGCCTCATAAGAAACATTATGGGCTTTTGCTTCAATTTCATTATATTTAGGATCTTCTAAATGATAGTCTGAAAAATAGAGTTCAAAGTCCTTGCTGCTCCAATCTTTAATCGGAGAAATCTCATCAAAAAGATCCCGTAAACCTTTTTCCCAAAACCATTGATAAGATTTTTTTTGAATTTCAACAAGATCAGGCAAATGAAAATTGCTACGGGGGTCATTAGACATAAAAATAAACCTTTCCCCTGTTTAGAAAGGGCCTTGTTTTTTGTATTAAAATTTATCGAAAAAGAGAAATTATAATACCTTAAAGTTAAATCTTAATTCAGTATAAACAATTATATAAAAATGTCAAGCGCTACTCCACTGTCTGTGTCAACTGCTGTATCAGAGCCTGTATATTCTCATTCCCTGGCACTAATTGGTCAACAAACTGGAACTGGATTAAAGCGTCTTCGCTTCTTCCATTGGCCTGATAAGACAGGCCTAAAGCATAACGGCCATTAGCGTATCCAGGCGTAATAATAACTGCCTGCTCAAACATAGAGATTGCTTTGTCAAAATTATTAAGATTAAAATTAAAACGGCCAAGCTGGAAATATATTTCAGTAGCTGCCCCGGCTAAATCAGAACCGCGCTGAAAGCTCACACCTTTTAATTTATTCAAAACTAATTCCATTTGTTTAAGCCCTTCTTCTATTTCGCCTTTCTGCTCATAGACCAAAGCCAACTGAATATGAGCGTCTAAATAATCCTCTTTTAAATCAATGGCTCTTTGGCAATATTCAACTGTTTTGTCCCAATCTTTTTCTTCATTAATTAAATTCAATCTGCAGAGCTCCCTATAAAAGAAAGGATTAGTCGGCTCTAATTCAACTGACTTGGCATAGGCCTCCAAGGCAAAAGGCAGAGTTCCACCAACAAGTCCTCTTGAATCCCTGTAAATGTTTCCTAAGTTTTCCCAAGCAGCAACTGAATTCGGACTAAGAGTAACAGCAAATCTTGCTTGCTGAATAGCCCCTGATGCATATGCCTGTAAAAGCTGGGCATTTTGTTCTTGCTCTGTTTTATTTGCTTCGTCCCAAGCATTTATTAAATACGCTTGCGATAAGCTTCTCCGGTAATTTACTCGGTACTTGTTCAAATTAACTGCTTTTTCTATTCTTTGGACAGCTTCTGTATTGGTTTCTGCTGGCTGTATAAACTTAATTTCAGCTAAATAGAATCTGCCGCCTAAATAAAATAAGCTGATTAAGCCGAAAAACAAAATCAATAAAATAATATTCATAACTAGGCCGACTTCTGGCAGCTTCTTAAATGAAAAACTTATTTTCTTAAGCTTTTCGCCTTGAGCTTTTTGCCACACAACAATCAATAAGGCCGTCATGAACCAGAAAAAGAAATACAAAACAGTATTTCCTAGATAAACGAATTGAGCAACTAAAAGCGACAGCCAGGCCAAAATCAAAGGTAAAACCAATATTGGCGTAGAATTATTATCAGATGATTCATTTTCATCTAATTTCTTATTTTTAATTTTTAATAGGAAAATGAACATGATTAATAAAAACACGAAAATCAGCGATGCATAGGATAGAATGCCTAAAATGCCGGTTGTCCCAATAACTTCCAGCATATGGCTAGGCGCTTTGTCAAAACGAATGTTCCAAAAATTGCTTTGATTGAATTCAGCTGGCTTGAATCTGGCAAAATCAGACAAAAAGGTACCCTGGCCAGACCCAAGCACTGGATAATTTTTCAAACTTTGCCAAGTAATTTTTCCAGCAATCTGATTGTCTAAAATAAGCTCTTGAGGCAGAGGCGCTTTAACAAAATCAGGCGCCTGCGCCTTAAAACTTGTCCAAATGCCATACATGCCAATTATTGAAATAATCAATAAAGCAATTGGCAAAACTAAAAGATTGACTTTTTCTTTAAGTATTCGCGTCCAAAAACAGACCAATAATAAAATAAACATCACTATTCCCAAACATATCCAAGTTGGTTTAAAGTCAATTAACAAAATAAGGATTAATGAAGAAAAAATAAGTCCATAATGAACAATACCTTTAATTTCTAACTTATCTCTTTTTTTATCAATCAATAAGACACCTACTGTTAAGCTGATAACAACTGTTAAAAATATGCTTAATCCTTCCAAAGAGACGCTAACTGGGTTAAATGACTGTAAACTCATGATGTTGGGCAGTTTGGAAATCTTGCTCCAAACATTAAAAACAGAAAAGTAAGAAGCAATTATTGCAATGACGCTGGAGCATAAAAATACATTAATAACGCCCTTTAATGATAAGCTTAATCTTTTCTTGTTATTTATTGATATATTATTAACCACGACAAAATACATTACAGATAAACTTAGCAGGACAATCGCTGAATCAGAAAATCTGCCATAAAATCCAAGCCAAGAAGAAATTTTGTCCAAAGAAAAAATTGCGCTTGCAGACATAACAGCCATAAAGCCCAGTATCCAAATATCCAAAGGAGTCCTCTTAAAAACAATTTTTTTCTGAATAACAACCATCTTGATTAACCAAGCAATAAAGGATAATCCAATTAAAAAAACTAACAAATACTGCTTGTTAAATTCATATGCCTCCATTGTCCATGGCAGCCAGAATAAAGGCATTAGAAAAACAAGCCCGTATATGGAATACTTAATAACAAAATTGCATACTTTGCGCATATTTATATATTGTTATCCTGAACAATAGTGAAGGATCTATAGATTCTTCGCCTCCTGGCTCAGAATGACTTATTTATTATTATTATAACAATAGTACTATATTTTAAACAAATTCTCAACTGCCTTTATCCACAACTATTATATCTTTTCATGATGCTCTAATTTATTAACGCTATTGTCTGGATTTAGAACAATGCATATAGCATCTACCCTATATTGGCCTTTGTATTTTTTTATAGCTGCATAATTATCAGCGTTCCAGTAAAGTTTTTTTAATTTTTTCCAATTAATTGATTCCTCAGGCGAAACAAAAGCGCTGCTTCTTTTAGTCCTTACTTCCACAAATGTCAAAATATTATCTTTTTTAGCAATTATATCAATTTCAGAATATCTTGTCCTATAATTCTGCTCAATAATTTGATATCCCTTGTTTTCCAAATATTTTTTGGCGATTGATTCGCCTATTTTCCAAACAGATTTCATATTGCTTTCTTAATCTCTTTGACAATTTCTGCAGTTAATTTGGGATTTTCTTTTAAATATGCCTTGGCGCCTTCTATTCCCTGACCAAGCTTCTCTTTATTATAATGAAACCAAGCCCCAGCCCTATTAATCACTCCTGCATTCACTCCAGTATTCACAATATCCGCTAATCTAGAAATACCTTCATTGTAAAAAATATCAAACTCGGTCTGTTTAAAAGGCGCTGCCACTTTATTCTTAACCACTTTAGCCTTAATCCTATTGCCAATAATCTGATCGCCTTGTTTAATCTGCGCAGAACGCCTCAATTCCAAACGAACAGATGAATAAAACTTTAATGCTTTTCCGCCCGGCGTATCCTCTGGATTGCCAAACATAACTCCTATTTTAATCCTAATCTGGTTAATAAAAATAACTGTTGTCCCGCTCTTAGCAGTAATAGCCGTTAATTTACGGAGCGCTTGGCTCATTAAGCGCGCTTGCAAGCCAATATGATGCTGTCCCATTTCGCCTTCAATTTCCGCTCTCGGAGTTAAAGCAGCCACTGAATCAATTACTACAACGTCAATCGCGCTTGATTTAACCAAGCTTTCCAAAATCTCCAATGCCTGTTCTCCTGTATCTGGCTGTGAAATAAGCAAATCATTAATTTTGACCCCTATTTTTTGGGCGTATTCAGGGTCCAAAGCATGTTCTGCATCAATAAAAGCGGCTAATCCGCCTCTTTTTTGCGCTTCAGCAACAATATGAAGAGCCAATGTAGTTTTTCCGCCTGATTCAGGCCCAAAAACCTCAATAATCCGTCCCTTGGGCATTCCCCCCACCCCTAAAGCCAAGTCCAGAGATATAGAACCAGTGGGAATAGCGTCAACATCAACATGTTTTGCATCGCCTAATTTCATAATTGCGCCATCGCCAAAACGGCTTTTAATTTCATCAACAGTTGCTTCTAAAATACTTATTTTTTTATCTTTGTCCTCCTCTGTTTTTTTCTTTGTCATATATCTCTTATTTTATTCTAATTGTTTATAATGGTCAAGTATACTACGTGCCTTAAATAAGCCACGTGGCATACTTTAATGTAAATTACATATTAAAATATAGCGGCATACTTGCTTCTCCTACACAATGCGTTTCAAACCCTTACTTTAATTTGAACCTCCAAAAAAATCTAAATGCGAGCTTCTTCTAAAAATTAAATTTCCCAAACATCTTTAACAAGAATATTAGCAATAGAATCAAACTCGCTGTCAATAGAAACAAAACTTAATTTTATATCTGGATACGCTTCTAAAAATAACTTATAATAATCTTTTCTTATACTTTTAGCGCTTGTTTTCACTTCAAAAGCGTTTTTGCCCGCGATAAAATCAATTTCTTTTTGGTTGACTGTTCTCCAAAATCTTATTTCGTCCCTGTCGTACTTTTCTGTCAATTGTCTATAAACAGCATTTTCCAACAATTGCCCCTTATCGCTTCTTGTCTCAAACGGATTAAAATTATCAACAAAAAAATTCCTTAATCCTAAATCCATAAAATAAACCTTTGGCATTTTAGTAATTTCTTTTCTAATATTCTGAAAAAACGGTTTTATTAGCGCTAAATGAAAAGATTTTTGCATGACATACAAATAATTATCAATGGCTGATCTGGAAACATTCAGAGTATTTGCCAATTCCGACGCATTGCATAATCCTCCAACTTGGCCGGCCAAAATCTTGAACAATTTATAAAACATTTCATCTTGCTTTATATTTGACTCATAAATGTCTTTTTTTATGTAAGAGTACGCCAATTCTTTTAAAATTTCCTTTTTTTCTTCTATTGGAGATAAAACCACTCTTGGATAACCGCCGAAAATCATAAATTCCCTATAATAAACGCTCACTTTATTTTTTTCTTCTAAACTTAATTTTTTAAAATCATTTTTAGCCAAATCATCCTTATTTTTAAATCTCAAAAATTCGTTGAAAGAAACCGTGCATACATTAAAGATTTTTTTTCTGCCAGCCAATGACTCTTTAAACTTCTTGTCCAAATAGAACGCTGATGAGCCGGAAACAATCAATTTTATTTTCTCCCCGTATTCGTCGAAAATAAATTTAAGAAAATTAGAAGGATCCTTTAAATATTGAACTTCGTCAATAAAAACAAAATTTCTCATATTTAAGTCCAAAGAAAAAATCTTAAATAGATTTCTCGGAGTTTTGTTTAATAATCCTAAATATTCTGGATCCTCTAAATTTAAAAAATAACATGGTTTATTCTTGATTTCTAGCTCCGTTTGTATTTGTTTTAATATAGTTGTTTTGCCGGATTGTCTGGCGCCAGAAAAAACCAATATCTCTTTGGCGTCCAAATACTTTTTTGATTTTATTGTAACATCTCTTATTATGCTCATAAATACATTTTATCCGATTTTTTGTATTTGTCAAATACATTTTATCCACATTTGCTAATTTTTTATCTTAAACCTCCTCGCCCCCGCCCTATACAGCTCCCCTACTTCATCCACAGATAACGCCCTATCATACACCCGCACTTCGTCTATGAGACCTGATAATAAGCTCGTAACTCCAGATCCACTAATCTGTAAATTATCACTTCCCGCATAAATAGAAGTATGTGTGGAAAAATCACCATCATCTGAAACTACACTTCCATCTACATAAGTATCAAAAACACCGCCATCAAAAACAACCACTATATGATACCACTGATTTAGTAATAAATTTGTTTGTGCTGTTTTGAATTCATAATTACTTCCATTTGAAGAAACTAAAAGAGTAAGGTCTTCATTGCTTTTGATATATATATAATAAGACCTTTTGCCAGATGACCCTGTATATTTATTTATTATTTTCTTATTATTGCCATCTGAACTAATATTTACCCAAAAGCTCCAAGACATAGAAGTATGTCCATCTAAACTATCATTATCGCCAACCAGAATGTAATCATCCACCCCATCAAAATCCAAGGCTTGGCCAGAGATGCCGATTACTGGGGTGGCGCCATTGACCACATTGCCATTATTAGAATTGCCACTACGGTCAAGAGCTTCTGCGGTTGTAGAACTCCAATCCATATCCTGCCCATTAAAAGTCCAATTACCTACCAAGCCGTCGTTTAAGCGATAAGTAGTAGGCGCGTTCACAATCGTGACCCGATTCAAACTTTCCTCCGCCCCGAATGTCATAAACTCGCTTACGGCTGATTGGTTGTTATATTCTGTTGCTATGTCTTGGGCAGAACGGGCGATGTTGGAAATACGCACTTCGTCTATTGTGCCGTCAAATGGTAAAGCCCCTCCATTCCTTGAACCAATAAATAACTTTTGCGTGGGACTATCTGGATGAGCAGTCATAGCCTTTTCTCCTGATGAGACTGTATTACGATAAAATGTCACTCCAGTTCCATCTGAATTAATAACTATTACCACATGTTGCCAAACATTAGAATCTAATGTGAAACCACTATCAACGACGCTACCGCCTCCATCAACTGTCTTTAAAGCAGAACCAGGCATTAAGATAATATTATAACCATTAGCAACATCACTCCTTTTTGCTAATATATAAGTATTTTGTTCTTCATCTGGATTAACCCATGCAGAGAGAGTTAAACTTTTATTTAAATTCAAACTACTCCCGCTACCCGCATCCACATAATCATCCACCCCATCAAAATCCAAAGCTCCGTTTGCCTGCCCGTCAACTAAATCATCGCTGTTCATAAGTACGCTTGAGCCGTCGTTATTGTATTTGGTGCTGTCAAGAAAATCAGGATAGGTTGTAGTCGCCACTCCATCGTGGGCTAAATGATTGACCATCACATACTCATCATCCCACACGCCTGTGGTTGTGGCTAAATCAGAAGCTGAGGCATTGCCATAATACATATAAACAACCTTGTCTGTTGTGGATGATATGTCTGTATTAATCCAATAAACCATCTCTCCTGTGTCTGAATCAAACTTTTCTCTCTCATAATTAAGCAGGGTTTCTCCGTCAGAATCAGTGAAAACAATATCATAGCCATCGCTGTTCCCCACATGCCCGTCATGGGCGTAAGATTTCAAATCAGATAAAGTCGTGGTTGCCAAAACAGCAAAGCTGTCTGTAGTTGTGGAAATTTGGCTGGATTGCAGGGTTATGGCTCTTCTATATTTCCAGTTGGCATTATACCATCTGCCGCTGTTTGTGTATGGAGTGTTCACCTGGGTTGTTCTAATAGTAAAAGCACCATGCGTAGAGCCGGAACAGTTGCCATCATCATTGCAGACAAAAGCGTAATAATCTTTCGCGCCAACATCATCCGCTTGGACAATATAAGTTGCTGTTTCCGGGTCGCTGGTGGTAAAAGCGGTAGAACTGGCATAATGCCCGCCGTCGCAGTTTTGGCCGGTCAAAGAATCTGTTTTGCAAATTTTAACTTTAACATTTTCACTAGGATCAATATCATCGTTCCAGTCAACGGAAAAAGTAATAGTGGAGCTATGCTGGGCAGGATCCGGAGAATCTGTAACAGAAGTAATGCTTGGAACAATGCTCTCCTCCGCCCCGAATGTTATAAACTCGCTTACTGCTGATTGGTTGTTGTATTCTGTTGCTATGTCTTGATCAGAGCGGACGATGTTAGAGATACGCACTTCGTCTATAGTGCCGTCGAAGTAAGGGTTATATCCTGAAGCAATATAATAATTATTTGCTGTATCAGTTCTATCTACATAATCATGAACTGTTGATGCAACATAAGAACATTCCTGACTATTTAAATACCAATGATAAGCCTGACCTGCATCAACTAAATCTACAAAAGTCACAAAATACCAAGTTCCAGTAACAAGTGTATGGTCACATTCTAAATAATCATAGGTTGCATCATACTGTCCAAAAGAAGATAATCTATTATTAACTCCTATTCTTAAATATGTTTGTGGACTGCTGTTATTATAAGTATTTCCAATACTAAAAACACCCGTATTTACTCCTACTTGGTCCAATTTTATCCAAGCACTTATAGTTTTAGGTTGTCTATATAATTCTTGGAGAGTTCCATAAGCATAATCATTCCCCCCATCAAAATCCAAACTCCCGTCTACTTGTCCTGCTACTTGGTCTTCGGTAAGCATTGTCCCTGCAGAAGTTCCATCATTATCATTTGAAGTTGAATCTATTATCTGTGGAGCGTCGCCTGATGGGTCTTCTTGCATATGCTGAACCATCACATAATTATCATCCCACACGCCTGTGGTTGTGGCTAAGTCCGAAGCTGAGGCATTGCCATAATACATATAAACAACCTTGTCTGTTGTGGATGATATGTCTGTGTTAATCCAATAAACCATCTCTCCTGTGTCTGAATCAAACTTCTCTCTCTCATAATTAAGCAGGGTTTCTCCGTCAGAATCAGTGAAAACAATATCATATCCATCACTTCTTGCTTTGCTTGCCAAATCAGCGTCTGTGCTTGTAGCTAAAACAGGGAAGCTATCCGTAGTTGTAGATATCTGGCTGCTGTTTAGATTAATCCTTTTCCTGTATGACCAGCTAGAGCTGTACCATGGATCTAATAATCCATAACCTCCTTTATCTCCTTTTGCTTCTATGTAGAACTCTCCCTTGGAAAAAGGAGGATAATTGATTGCCATTCTGAAATATGCTGTTTCTTTGGATTCTGTGATGTATTCAGTGCGTTTTTTGACAATAAGGCCTGATTTGGGTGTATCATGTTCTCTTGTCCAAAGACGGGCAATGAAATTGAATATTTTCTTTATTCTAGTAGGTTCTTCATATACATCTTGTTCTTGAACAAGAGCAAATGGCTGGTCAGATAATGAAATCCATTGTTTTTCTATTTTATCCCATTTTTCTATGTTTTCTACATCTCCTTGCTTATTATCAAAATATACTTGTAAGTCAATCAATTCTGCTCCTCTGTTAGTGTTTTTGATATTAAAATATACTATGTTGTTATTGAATCCATCATAGTTTTTTTTATCGCTTTTTATTATTAAATCTTCATTAGTATTGTCATCTGTGTATGAAAAAAGAATCTTCTGGTCCAAGGCATGAAGTATGTCTTCTCCTATGTCAGGATTAGAGATTCTGTATGCTAAAAACATACTTATGCAGAATAGCAAAGATAAGGTAATAATATATGTTATTTTTTTGTGTTTGATGAAGAATTTTTTCATATGCCCTCTTCCTCAACTACAGGTTCTTTCCCGATTTCTTCCAAATCATCCTGATTTGGTTCAGAAATCGCGGACTCTCGATTTTCTTCCTCCGACTCTGTCGGAGATAAAATCGGAGCTTCTACTACGGGTTCTTCCTCTTCTTCTATTATTGGTTCTTCTTCAGCTACTTCTTCCTCTACTACAGGTTCTTCAGCTACTTCTTCCTCAACTACAGGATCCTCAACAATTTCTTCTTCTACTACAGGTTCTTCCTCTTCTACAACAGGCGCCTCTTCTTCTTCTTCTACTACTACGGGTTCTTCTATAACTGGCTCAGTTGTAGTAGAAATTACTTCTAGAGTTGTGGTTCCCGTCAACATGGTCTGCACTATCCAGTAATCAAAATTAAGTTCTTTATTAGTTGTTCCACTCAAACAGAGCCGAAATAATTCAGCGTCTCTTTTCTCGCAAACCCACCATGATTTGCCTTTCAAATCAGAATTGAATGTGATAAAGATTTTAGAAGTGCTTGCAATTCTATTATTCTCAATAACAGCAAAATCAGAATCAATAGGAACAATTCCTGTTCCTGTAATCTGATTTTCCCCATCAGGCAAAGTCATCTGCCCTCCCTCAACAATTTCCAAATCCTTGACTTTCAGCTTGTCAATAACAACGTAGCCGTCATCATCCAACGCTAATTGAAAATCTTCCCCATTCTCATCAACAAAAGTTAAATTGCCTTGTATATCTAATTTCATTTTCTCTATCTCACCCTGCAACGCCTTAACCCCAGCCAAAGCAAATGTAGCATAATCATATAAGCTAATTGAATTGCCATCATCGCTTAAAACCCTTTCCGGCGCCTGTTCAGCAATCACTCCAAGCATGGTCCCAAGTTCTTCGTCTTCTTCCTTCCATCTATAAGTAGCAATATCCAATCCCCCTATTTCATCTAAAATATCCTCATAATCCTGCTCTTCTAAATATGTAATATCTGTCTTATATTCTTCTGAGGAATAAACATCCCAGCCATCAGCTATGGCACTGCCCCTGCCTTGGCCTATGGTCAAAATATTAGTAGGCGTGGTTGTAGCTATGCCTACATAGCCATTTTCCACTAAATAAAGCAAAGGAATATTGGAAGCGTTATTAATTGAAAGAACATCTAATAACTCCGTAGTTGTCGCTTCCGTCATTCTGAAATTGTTATTAAATATAATATCCCCGATATACCAAACAGCCGCCTCTATATTCCCAGCCACATCTAAATTACCTGCTATCGTTGAGGTTGAATTAGCTCCGCCAATATGAATTCTATCTGTAGTTGTCGCTCTGCCATCAGCGTCTACTATAAACTCTGTGCCATTTGTTCCGACGGCAAAAGTTCCATCAACTGTTAAAAGTGAATCTGGGGTGGTTGTCCCGATGCCTACATTCCCATCAACATCAATATTAAAATATGAAGTACTGCCATCATTAGTAGTTGTAGCTACTGAGAATAAAGGAGTACTGCTGCCAACTACGCCAGTAACTGATAAACTAGCCCATGGGGTTGTTGTGTTAATACCAACTCTTGGATTGCGAATGCCTCCTGAACCGTCTGATTCGGCGTATAACGTTAAAATGCTAGTGCCGTCAATGCGCGCAGTATAACTTTCCACAGTGCCTGCTGAAGCGCCGGAAGTAACCGGCATATCAATCCATGAAATAATTCCAGCGTTAGTATCAAATTCTAATGGTCCCAAATATGCTGTCTCGCCTACTTCTAATTCGCCAGATATCATTACACTATCCCCATAAGAAGTCAGATTAGTAGAAGACGCAGTACCAATGTGTAAGGCAGTTTGAGGAGTAGTTGTTCCTATTCCTACATAACCAGTACTTCTGTCTATTGTAAATTCAGCGATTCCCAAATTGCTTGAACTGGTGGATATCTTAAAATCAGAGTCATGGCTGTAATCAGTGCCAATATACCAATGAGCAGTATTTGAATTAGAATCTCCAAAACTAATTAATGAATCTCCTGTGGAAGAATAAAGGGTTAAGAGAGATTGAGGAGAAGTTGTTCCTATCCCCACATTCCCGCTCATTACAGTTAAATCATTGCCTATGTACATTGAACCAGTAGTAGTAGTAGAAGAACCATCTATGGTTAAATTGCCTCCTGCGTGAAGATTGCCCTGTGTGAATAATCCTGTTGTTGAAGAAGCATATCCAGTAGTTGTCAGATTGCCATTACTATCAATTGTTAAGGCAGCGTTGGCAAATGAGCCAGTGCCATCTGTAAGGAAATCACCATCTACATTTAAGGAGCCAGTTGTAGTGGCGTTGCCATCTATGCTTGCGTTTCCTCCTGCATGCAGGTCCCCCTGCGTATTCAAATATGTTGTTGTGGAAGCATAGCCAGTAATATCAAGATTGCCTGTTTGTGTAATATCGCCAAGCAAGGTAGTTGTCCCATCTACTGACAGGTTGCCTCCAATATGGCTGTCCCCTTGAGTATTTAGAGCTGTTGTTGATGAGGCAGTTCCTCCTATGTAATGGCTTCCAGTTGTTGTGGCATTGCCTAATGTCGTTAGATTACCTGATGTATCAATAGAAAATACAGTGGTTGAAGCGGTGTCTACTAATTCTAATAAAGTGTCAGAAGTGCTGTCCGCCCAGACAGATAATTTAGCGTATGGAGAGGTTGTCCCGATTCCCACATTTCCCTGCACGAGAATCCCGTTCGTCGGAGCAGTGTTGGTGAAATAACTAGAACCGAAAGTACCCCCGCCTTGCACAGAAAGTTTAGAGCCAGCCGCATTGCCCGTTCCGATACTTCCAATACCAACGTTGCCATCATCGTCAATAACAAACATATCGTTATACCCGCTTGTCAGCGTATAATCAAGCCGGATGTCAGCAACCACCGGCGTGTCAGTCAAATCACTGGTTGAATTTATCGTCATTTTGTAATAAAAAGCAGTGCCGGACGAAGCCAGAGTGGTCAAACTCAAATCCGCTCCGTCTGTAGTACTTAATGTATCCGAACCATCCAAGACACCGGCTGAAGAATACCAGGCGGTAGTAGTGGTGCTGAATTGGATTGTAACGCTAGAATCGCCTGGTAAAGAAGAAATATTATAATAAAAATTGGTGATGCTTGAAGCCGAACTGTCGGAAAGCAAATTGGCTGAAGTGACCGTGCCAGAAGAAA
>Ga0307421_1000052_pt1 | contig 67243 bp, 78 predicted proteins | sample SalMarWE160270MG_FD_202163 | JGI IMG/M metagenome (GOLD analysis project Ga0307421, IMG submission 202163) | Salt marsh sediment microbial communities from the Plum Island Ecosystem LTER, Massachusetts, United States - WE1602-70 | ecosystem: Environmental > Aquatic > Marine > Intertidal zone >... | reverse complement strand
TTATGCAGATCATTTTTTTCTGTATTACCTTGGCATTTATTTACTGGATTTGTTGCATTAGGATACCATGTTCCACTTTCTGCTTTACATTCTGATTCATTTTCCACTCCTGTTTCAGTGTCAAAATCCTTTAACATCATCCAGACATTGGAAGGGTTGCTGGTTACTACAATCTTTTTAGTAACAATTTCCTCATGTCCCGGCTTCATATCTTCCAAAATAAATGGTAAAGTTTCGCTTTTACCTGTTACTGTTAAATCAATAACTCCGGCTGAAATGGTATTACCAGTGACTGTTTCGGTATCGCTGAAATAAGCAGTGGTGGCGCCAATAACAATAGCGCCGGCTGCGGCAACAATTGCTAAACTTAATATAATTTTTTTCATAATTTTATTATTTTAATTATTAATTATTTATTTTTTTTAAGTGGCTTGCTTTAACCCTCCAAGCCCTGCCTTTTTGCAGAACTAAGGAAAGCCACTTTCGACCTTTATTTACATATATATCCCACATCAAATTTTAAAAATAAAAAAACAACTTTAAAAAAGCTGCATTAAGAACATATCAAAAAAATCATTATATTCTTCTGCCCTCCATTTAATAACTGGAGTGCGAATAAAATCTTTTCCATAATCAATCTTTCCCCTCCTTTTACTTGATTAGCTAGAATCCCCCTCCATTCCAATAAATTCTAAAGCGTACTAGTAATATTATCAATATAAAAAAACTTGTCAAGCCCTTTTTTTTACCAGACAAACAATCTATTTTTTTGTCAAGATAAGATTGGCTTAAATAATAAAATAAGAGCTGTTTCTTTTAAAAAACAGCTCGGGCGATTGAACATTATTTAATCATTCCACTGCCTAGGCAAACTTTATTATTGTAAAAAACAGCCCATTGGCCCGGGGTTACTGCTTTTTGCGGCTTTTCAAAAATCAATTTAGAACTATTAGGATAAAATTTTGCCAAAGCAAGTGACTGATTAAATCTTGTTTTAGCTTTAACTTTGATTATTTTTTTAAATGGCTGGCCGGAAATAAAATGCGCATTAGTTAAAACAACTTCTTTCTTATAAAGAACTGGGTCGTTTTCTTTATTAGTAACTATTAGCTGATTCTTCTTTTTATTAAACCCAATTACCCACCAGGGTCCATTTGACAATTGAATTCCCTTTCTCTGGCCAATCGTATAAAGATGAAGTCCTTTATGTTCCCCTAAAATGCTTCCTTTTTGATTAATGATCTGGCCTGGATTAGAAATCATTTTTGGCAGAGTAAAACATAAATCCTGGCTCTGTTTCTGTTTTATAATAAAATTGAGCTTTTCTTTTTTGGCTATTTTATAAACTTCTTTTTTGGTTAAATCTCCTAAGGGGAAAATTATCTTTTTTAACTGCTTTTGGCGTAAAAGACAAAGAAAATAACTCTGGTCTTTCTCTTTATCCTTGGCTCTTAAAAGCTGATTATTTTTAATTCTGGCATAGTGTCCAGTAGCCACATATTGAGCGCCTTTCTTTCGCGCAAAATTAAAAAGGGATTTAAATTTAACTAAATGATTGCAAATAATACATGGGCTCGGGGTTTTGCCCTTTTTTAAAAGATTTGAAAAATAGCCAATCACTTTTTTTTTAAATTCTTTTTTGCAGTCAAGAATATAATGAGGCACTTTTGCTTCTTCACAAATTTTTCTTGCTATTTTAATAGATTCTTTATTTTGTAAAGCATCATACTTAAGAGTAAGACCAATTGGCTCATATCCCTGTTTTTTCAGCAATAATAAAGAAACCGACGAATCTATGCCGCCGGACAAACCAACTATTATCCGAGTATTATTGCTTTTCCCCATTTATATTGCTAATTCTAATAGCCTTGCCCTTTATCAATGCATCAGCTATTTTCTCATGCGCTGAAGTTAAAATTCTTTGCAGGGTGCTTTGAGAAATTTTCATTTTTTTAGCCGCTTCAATTTGGTCTAAATTGCCTAAATCGCAAAGCCGCAAGGCCTCTAATTCATCAAAGCCCAAATCAACCTCTTTTAATTCGGAAAGAGGCACGGCTCTTGGCTTGAAATATGTTACTTCTGGATCAAATTTAACTAATCTTTTTTTAATTGGTCTCATAATAACAATGACAATCTATTAAATATTTCCTTTATTTCCTTTTTTGCCTTAAGTTTAGTTCTTAAAATTGGCTGAAGATTGGCAATGGCTTTAAATATTGCTTGATCGTAAGATATTTTCCCTAAAAAATTATCAGCAAATTCTTTTTCTATTTTTTTAGTCAATAAAGAATTGATATCCCATTTATTAACAACAACCTTAAATGGAATCTGAAAATGATTAACTACACTTAAAACCCTTTTTAAATCGCTTAATCCAGAAGGAGTTGGTTCAGTAATCAAAATAGCCAAATTAGCATCCTGCAAAGAAGCAATTACTGGACATCCAGTGCCTGGCGAAGAGTCAATAATCATAATATCATATTCGCTATTCCCCTCTGCTGCTTCTTTTTTTATTTCGGCAACTATTTTGCCTGAGCCGGTTTCGCCAGGGAAAAGCTGGCCAGTAAATAAAGGAAATCCGTATTCTGTATTAATCTTTTTAATCTTGCCATTTTCAACCGACTCTAAATGAATTGCCTTTTTAGGACAAACAATTTCACAAGCGCCGCATCCCTCGCAAAGGAAAGGATTAACTTTGGCTCTTTTATTCTTAATTTCCAATGCGCTAAAAACGCACTTATCCACGCATTCGCCGCAGCCATTGCATTTTTCCGGATCAATAATTGCTTTAAAAGAAGTAGAGATTCTTTTAGAAAACTGGACATTCTCTTCAGAAAGCTGATTAAGCCAAATAGCTAAATTAGGAGCATCAACATCAGCATCAACAACAACTATTTTTTTCTTTTTAGCAAAAAGCATTGCCAAAGCAGAAGTAAGCATTGACTTGCCCACTCCACCTTTCCCACTGGCAACAACTAATTTAAACTTCTTATTCCTAATCATAGAATTTCTCATTTAAAAAAGGCAATAGAGCAGATATTACGCCGCCAATATATAGTTCTTTCCTATCTAAAACACCCCTAGACAAAAGGCCAATGGCTCCCATCTTTTGCTTAATGTTTTTTATACCAAAAATAATGTCCGCAGCACCTCCTAATCCTTTCCCTTTTTTAATTAATTCTTCTAATTTTTTAGGAAGAGGAAAACTAGCTGTTCTTCCTAATCCTACTTTCCTTTGTTTAGATTTAATACATATCCAACTAATAACATAAAGAGTTTTGCCTATCTTTTCTAACCCTCCCTCTATGCCTACAGCAAAATCTGGCTGATACTCTTTGAATATATAATGGGCTCGATTTTTAGCTCCTTGAAGAGTTCTATCCCCTGATTTTGGCTGATGAGAAACCCCGGAATTAACTTCTATTCCTTTTACATCTATGTTCTTAAAATACTTAGAAAAAACCTCGCGCACACAATTGATTTTTACTGGATTTTTTGAACCAATTATTACTCTTAACATAATTTAAATTTTTATTGTTTCCCATTTTGGCAAATGGATTTCAATTCCAGATGTTTTGACTTTTTCTTTTTTAATAACTTCTTTTAAATCTTCTAAGAAGTTTAAAATTTTTTCTTTATTTATCATCGTTTGATAACTATCCGGAAAATCCCTTTTCAAAATATTAATGAAATCTTGTCCGCTAGCTCTTAAATTTAATATCTCAAACCAGAAATAATCTACTATGCTTCTGACTTCTTTAATTACTTCCTTGACATTAACTAATTGAGGGATAATCGGGCTAACAAATCCATAGGTTTTTATTCCATTCTCTTTTAAAACTCTTAGAGTCTTTAATCTTTGTTTATGGGACGGCGCGTTTGGCTCGAAAAGCTCTTTAATCTTTCCTTTAAAGCCATTAATAGTTAAGCCAACTTCAATTTCTTTAAACTTTTTAAACAAATCAATATCCCTTAAAATCAAGTCGGATTTAGTCTGAATGGAAAGTTTGGTTCTTTTGTCTAAATTTTCTAAAATTCTTCTGGTTAATTTTAGTTCTTTTTCAATTGGCTGATAGGGGTCGGAAATTGAACTCATATAGATACGCCCCTTGAGATATTTCTCCTTGATTAATTCTGGAGCATTTTCTTTTATCTCTATCCAACTCCCCCATCGTCCATAATTTTTCCAGCGACAGATAAACTTGGCATAACAATAAGCGCAATTATGCTCACAGCCGACATATTGGTTTATTACAAAATCCGCACCCGGGAGTTTTGTCTTGGTAAAAATACTTTTGGCCTGAGTTTTAATTATTTTCATACTGTTTAAGGACATAAAAATCTTTTTTAAGGGTTTCCTTCATATTTGCATTGTAAGCAGCCACTGCTGGATGGTATAAAGGGACAATTTTGATTGACCCAAAATCTGTCTTGGCTTCAAAAACCTGGCTGTGAATTTTGCTAATTCCTTGTATTTTATCCTTAAGACCGAATTTTTCTAAAAGATAAGCAGTAGCATAATTGCCCAAAGGACAAACTATTTTTGGCTTAATAATATCAATTTGTTTTTCTAAATAAGGAGTACAAGCAGTAATTTCTTCTTTTTGAGGATTGCGATTATTAAGCGGACGGCATTTAAGAATATTACATATATATATTTCTTCTCTTTTTATTCCAGCTGCTTCTAATAATTCATCTAATATATTGCCTGATTGGCCGCAGAAAGGCCGGCCAGTTTTATCTTCATTAAAACCAGGCGCTTCGCCAATCAACATAACTTTTGCCTGATGACTGCCTTGACCAATAACTGGATAAGCTCTTGTTTGATAAAGAGAACATTTTTGACAATTTAAGACCTCTTTTTTAATTTTTTTAAGTTGTTTATCTCGCTCAGTCATATCTCAATTATTTTACCTGCTCCTCCTTCAATATATTTTTGAGGATATAATTTCTTAAGTTCAGCTTTATGCTGAGTGCAGTGAGTGGGACAAATTAGTTCTAAATCTTGAAATAGTTCAAATTCAGAAAATCCATGTAGCCCGCCAATAATTGCATAAATTTTACCAAATTGAGAAGCAGCATCTAAAATATGTCCCATATAGGGATGGGAGCATCCAACAATTAAAACTAATTTCTTTCTAATTCCGACTCCCATACTCTGTTCTATCCCATCCAGCTCGCCAGTAGAAAACACGTTTTTGTAAATTTTTTGAGGTTTTTTTAAAATAACTTCATTTTTCAATCCCAAAGAAGAAGGAACATAAATTTTGACTTTATTATTAACTTTCAAAAATGCCGGGAGCCCTCCAATATGGTCAAAATGAAGATGAGAAATAAAAACCTCTCCAATGGAAACAGGATCTATGCCTAATTTCTCCATATTGCTAAGTAAAATTTTCCCATTTCCACCAGTGTCGAATAAAATCTTAGGAGTATTTTTTGTTTCGACTAACGCAGAAAAACCCCAATCCGCCTGAAGGTCTTTTCTAAAAGCAGTATTATCATAAATAATAGTAATTTTCATAATTTATTTTCTTCTGCCGCCTCCGCCCCTGCCTTTGCCTTTGCCATTTCGAGGTCCCAGACCAAGCCCTCTGCCCTTGCCCATGCCAAAACCTTTTCCTTGCCTTGGAGTAAATTCTGGTTTAATTTCAGTTTCAGTTTTTCCTTCTTTGTCTATTTTTTCTATAGCTCCTATCGGACAAACACTTTCTCCCCCGCATTCTTCTAATTTTTCTTGATCTACTATTTCAGCTTTATCACTTTCACCCAATTTAGTTGCTCCGGGACAGTTTCGAAGACAAACACCGCAACTAATACATTTTTCTTTGTTTACTCGATATTTCATATTTAGATTAATCTAATCTCTGTTTTCCTAAAATCTTATTTAAACTAAGCCCAAAAGCATAGCCGAACCTAATCCTAAGATAATAAGGCCAGATATTAAATCAAGATATTTAATATTTCTCGCCTGCCAACTAGAAATATCATCTATTTTCCTTAATCCAAAATAGATTATTAAAACAACAGCCAGCATTGGCAAAACAAATATCAAATTATACAGCAAAAGCCAGGGCAGGGATTTTAATATTCCCAGTTCGCATAAAATCCCTCCGCAGATAATATAGGGGCCAATAGTGCAAGGCAGTAAAAATACAGTGACAAAAGCGCCGACTAAAAAAGCGCCTCCTGGGCTGGTTATTTTAGAAAGAATCCGATCAATTTTTGGAAGAACCCGGCAAACAGCTTTGGCTCGAAAAAAATCTCTAATTTTAAAACATCCTAAGATAATAGCGGCTAGCGCAACAATTTTGTAAAGCCAAAGCTGAACTATTTTTAAAGAATTCAACAATTGAAAGGATTCTATAATAATAAGCCCATAAATTAAATACATTACGAATACAGAAAAAATAAAAGCTAAACCGGCTAATAAAATATTTTTCCTTTTAATTGGATTATAAGTCAAAATAGCTATAAGCATTAAGCTAAGAACAGCCAAAGTGCAGGGATTAATAGCATCAACAGCAGCTAAAGAAACTATTTTAACCAAAGTAAATTGATTAGTTAAGCTTTCTACAAGATTAGGATTAATGCTATTACAATGATAACAATTATCTTCCGCAGCCATAGCAAAATTTGAGAAAGACATGAATCCTAAAATAGATAAAAATAATCCTAAAGTAATAATCTTTAATTTCCCCATGTAAAATTGAAATTTAATAATTTAGCTCGTGAATATGCCTGAACAATTTTCTTAGAATAAGGAATTTCTTTAATAATTTTTGTTTGATGTTTTTGAACAATTTTTTGTATTTCTTTCTTATCGCCTAAATCCGACTGATTCAAAATTACTTCAATAGGCACTTTGATTTTCCTGCATAAATCTAAAATTAAATCTAAATCAACTGCTCCCATTGGAGTAGGTTCGGTAACCGCATAAGCTGAATCAACGCCTAAAAGCGCTGAAATAACTGGGCAATGCGTACCAGCAGCTGTATCTAACAAAACAATATCAGCTTTTTTCTCTTGAGCAAATTTCATGGCAAATTTTTTGGTTTGATTAACGATCGGTCCAGTTTCTTCTAACCCGGCTTTAGCTAATCCAGTGATCAACCAATAATTCTTTTTAAGCTGACTAACAAAAATTTGGCCTGTTTCTTCTTTTTGGGGCTTAATGGCTTTATGCGGACAAATTAGCCAGCAAGCGCTGCATCCAGAACATAAATCTTTAATAAATATAGGATATTGGCCAGGCGCTTGAAAAATAGCATTGCTTCGGCAAGTTTTTACGCATAAACCACACTTTTGGCATTTACTTTTGTCTAATTTAGGAAAATCAGTATAAATTCTTTCTCGGGGATTTTTTAATTCTTTACCTAAAAGCAAATAATCATTAGGACACTCCACATCACAATCAACTAACACAACCTTATTGCCGTCTTTGAAATATTTATTAGCTAAAAGAATGGACACGGTGGATTTGCCGGTGCCTCCTTTGCCTCCGGTAATGCCTATTTTTTTCATAATTTTTCTAAGGTTAGACCTTTTTAATACATAAGATTTGATCTTGGATTAATTCCCTCGGCCTCCGCCGAATCTCTGCCCTATTCCAAAATGATTAGGCACGCTTGGTTTTGCCATTTCTTTTAATTCCCCTTTTTGATATTTTTCCAAAGCATCTTTAACTGAAATTCCGGAAATCCCAATAATAATTTTTACTCCTGACGCTTCCAAAACATCAAAAGCCCGCGGACCGAGATTGCCGGTAATAATTACCTTGGCTCCGGTTGAAACAACTGATTGAGCAGCTGTAATTCCAGCTCCTCCCATTGCTTCTACCCCGGTATTTTTAATCACTTCTATGTTTTCTCCTTTTTCGTCGGTGATTAGAAAATAAGGCGCCCGACCAAACCTCGGGTCTATCAACGAGTCAAATTTAGGCAAACTAACACTAAAACAAATTTTCATAATGAATATATTATTATCTAGTTCGAGTCATTGAACTGCCACAATTAGGGCATTTTTGTTCATAACAAGGGATTCCTCTTTGATGAGAAGCTTTTGTTCCGCATTTCGGACAAACGCATTCACCATCAGGTCCCAAACCAAAGCCGTTTGTTTGACGGTCGCGTCCTTGGCCCTTTTTTAGGCCTTGACCAGTGCCTGATCCTTGACTAAAAGAACCAGTTCCGTTTCTAAATGGCATATTTTTCCTTTCTTTTATTATTTTATTTTTTAGTTTTTAGTTCCTCAAGTCGGTTTTCCATTGCTTTTGCTTCTTCTTTTAGGCCTTTAATTTCTTCTGTAAGCGCTTCTTTTTCATCTTTGTCAGAATATCCCCAGCCGCGTCCAAAACCTCTACCCAGTCCTGATCCAAAACCGCGTCCAAAACCTCTATACCCAGGACCGCAATTTCCTAAACCTCGACCAGTCATTGGGCCTTGTCCTTGAGGACCTGTTCCGTTTAAAGCAGGCATAATAATTTCTCCTTATTATATTATACTAGATGACCACGACCTTTTCAAATAAAAACAGCCATCTTTATTATGAGTATATACCCATAACTAATGCCTGTCAAGTGTTTAAAAGATAACTTTTTTATAACAACGGAGCGATTATTAATGCAATAATGGCCATTAATTTAATTAATATATTTAATGAAGGGCCAGCTGCATCCTTAAAAGGATCGCCAACCGTATCGCCGACCACAGCTGCTTTGTGCGTTTCAGACCCTTTTCCTTCCAGATTGCCTGCTTCAATAAATTTCTTGGCATTATCCCATGCTCCGCCTGAATTAGACATAGTTATTGCCAATAGAAATCCAGAAACAATTGACCCAGCCAATAAACCAGCCAAAGCAGCAGGACCCAAAAGAAAACCAACCAAAACTGGAGTTAAAATACACAAAACACTTGGCAAAATCATTTCTCTAAGAGCTGTTTTGCTACTTATGTCAATACACTTTTTATAATCCGGTTCTGCTTTACCCTGCATAATTCCTTTTATTGTCTTAAACTGCATGCGCACTTCTTTTACTATAACCATAGCTGCCCGGCTAACTGCATGCAAAGCAAAAGAAGAAAAAATAAAAGGCATTAAACCGCCCAATAAAAGACCAATAATTACTTTGTAATTCAATAAATCAATAAATGGTAAATTAACTGTTTGGCCATAACTAATCATTAAAACCAAAGCAGTTAAGCCGGCTGCGCCAATAGCAAAGCCCTTGCCAACAGCTGCTTTAGTATTGCCTACTGCATCTAAATCTTCAGCCCTTTTTATAGTTTTCTCATCCATTCCAGCCATTTTAGCAATGCCCGTTGCATTATCCATTATTGGCCCAAAAGCATTAGTCGCTAAAACAATTCCTAAAGTAGAAAGCATCCCTACAGCTGCTATGGCAATGCCAAATAATTGGCCCCATTGATAGGTCAAAAAAATTGTTGCTGAAACAGTTAAAACTGGAATAATAGTGCTAAACAATCCTAAAGCAAAACCAGAAATAATATTGGTTCCAGCTCCTGCTTGAGCCGCTTTAGCCACTCTTTGAGTTAAAGAGTATTTGTCTGAAGTAAAATATTCTGTTGCTAAACCAATAATTAAACCTGCTAACAATCCAGACAGAAATGCGTAAAAAAGATTAATGCCAAAACCAAGATATCTAATTAAAATAAAAGCACTAATACACATTAAAATAGTCGCAGCCAGAATGCTTTGATTCAAAACTTTATGGCCTGAACCTGATTTTACATTTCCTATTTTAACAAAAATATTGCTAATCAAACTAATAATAATTCCTGCTCCTGCTAAAACTAATGGTAAAAGAATTCCTCTTTCGCCTATTGCCACTACTGAACCAATAACCATTGCCACAATAATGCTATCTACATAACTTTCAAAAAAATCAGCTCCTGCGCCAGCCACATCGCTAACATCATCGCCTACATTACTTGCAATAACAGCTGGGTTGCGCGAATCGTCTTCTTGAATTCCATGTTCTACTTTACCAACTAAATCAGACCCTACATCAGCAGCTTTAGCATAAATACCGCCTCCAACACGCGCGAATAAAGCCGCGCTGGAAGCGCCAAAGCCAAAACCATAAATAATAACTGGATCCTTGAAAATTAAATAGAGAACAGTTATTCCTAAAACACCCAAACCAACAATAGTCATGGCTATAACGCTGCTGCTGTTAAAAGCAATATTCAATCCAGACTTAAAATCCTTGTTTAATTTTTCAGCTGTCCTAACATTAGCTAAAACAGCAACTCTCATGCCAATCTGACCAGCTAAAGCGCTTAAAAAAGCGCCGATAATAAAGGCTATAGCTGTTTTCGGATTTATAAAATAATAAAGAAGTCCTGTAATAACTATAACAAAGCAAAACAAAACTCTATATTCCCTATTTAGAAAAGCTATAGCACCGTCTCTGATTATTTTGCTGATATTCCCGGCTTTTTGAGAAAAAACTTCTTGTCTTTTAATTTGCCAAAATAAAATTAGGGCAAATAAAAGCGCTGTAATAGAAGATAATAAAATGAAATAAATTTGTGTTGACATAATTCTATTCTACATATTCTTTCTAAGAATTCAATACACAAGAGAAAGTGCTTGAAAGTTTCGACGGGAATAGGCCGCGCCTTGAGAGCTACATTCTTACGCTCAAAGAGCGGAAGGATGTACTCGTCAAGGCGTGGCCTATGGATTAACAGAAAAAATCTGACCAGGCACGGCCTTTCTCGCACAACCTTGCTTCGCAAGGATGTTGCTCTTTAAGGCCGTGCCTGTCCATTTTTCTAAGGCATGGCCTCTTACTCCTTTCTCATTGCTTCAATTGGACTTAATTTAGCTGCTTTGCGCGCTGGATAAATGCCAAAAATTAGTCCTATAGTCATGGAAACAAGAAAAGCAATAACAATAGCCAGCCAGGAAATAGCCAAAGGCCAATTTAATCCTTGTGTCTTGACAACTAGCCCAACTAATAAAGAAAAAACTATGCCGAAAAAAATGCCAATAAAACCGCCCAAACCAGTAATAACAAAGCTTTCAATTAAAAATTGCCAAAGAATATTCTGTTTAGTTGCGCCTAATGATTTGCGCAGGCCTATTTCATGGGTTCGCTCGCTTACTGAAACTAACATAATATTCATAATGCCAATTCCGCCGACTAATAATGATATAGCAGCTAAAAATCCCAAAAGTAGGTTTAAAATAACGCTTATTTCATTAACCTGATCTAAAATTTCCTTCATAGTTGTAATCTGAAAATCATCTTTTTCTGGATCTTTAATATTATGATTTTTGCGAAGCATTCGGGATATTTCTCCTATGGCTTGAGAAGAATATTTTGAATCTTCAAGAGTCAAAACTATTTCTGATAAATAATCAATGCCTAAAATTTCTTTTAATGCAGTTTGTAAGGGTATATATAAGAAATCATTAATATCAATTCCGGCAAACATTACTCCGCCTTGCGGTTTAAACACACCAATAACTTTAAAATTCTGCCCTTTTATTTTTATCTTTTTGCCTAAAGGATTTTCTTTTTTGAAAAACTCTTCTGCTAAACCGCTTCCTAAAACTACTACTTTATCCAAGTTATCATCTTCGTTTTGAGTAAAAAAGCGGCCTTGGTCTATTTTAGCTATTTTCATAACTAAAGGATAATCAGCGCTGCATCCATAAATTAAAACCTGTTTTTCCTGATTCCCATAAACAGACCATTCTTGAGCAATGCCCTGGCCGCTCACTGCCTCAATGTATGGAAATCTATCTTTTTCCTTAAGAGCTTTAATGTCTTTAATTTTTAAAGTAGTGATTTTTACGCCCTGAACCATTGAAACAACCGTGCTTATTTGATCAGCGCCAGGAATTTTAATTGCAATATCAAGCATATTTGGGCCAAAAGCTTCAATTTCATTAGTGACTAGCCCCTTTAATCCCTGGCCCATGGAAAGAATAATTACTACAGCAGCCACTCCAATAACAATGCCTAAAATAGAAAAAAAGCTGCGCAGCTTATTAGCCCTTAAGGCAATAAGCGATTGTTTGATAATGGAAAAAGGGTTCATATCTTTAATTTACTCATACCTTAAGGCTTGAATTGAATTTAATTTAGAAGCCCTGTTAGCCGGCCATAAGCCAAAAACTAATCCAACACTGATAGCCATTGTAGTAGAAACAAAAATAGACAAAGGCGTAACAATAAATTGCCAATCATAGCCAAAATAATTTACTCCAATTGAAACAACCAAAGAAATCAAAATTCCCAAAATAATCCCTATTATTCCGCCAATTAAAGTCATTGTGGCGCTTTCAATTAAAAATTGGATTAGTATGTCTTTTCTCTTAGCTCCCAATGCCTTGCGCAAGCCAATTTCCCTAGTCCTTTCATTGACTACTACAAACATAATATTCATAATGCCAATACCGCCGACTAGCAAAGAAATAGCGGCAACAGTTGCTAAAAACATTTTTAAGGCCTGTGTAATGCTTCCTAAAATATCTAATGCCTGATCTGTACTTCTAACAGAGAAATCATCTTTGGCTGGGTCTTTAATGTGATGGCGAAAACGAATTGTCTCTTTAATCCTATTTGTAACCAAAGCGATATTATCAGCATTGTCAACTTTAGCTCTAATAAAAGCTAAATGGTCAACGCCTAAAAGTAATTTCTGTACTGTTTTAATTGGGATAAAAATCTGTTCATCTTGATTCTGGAAAGTAACAACGCCTCTTTCTTCCATTACTCCTATAACCTTAAAACTCACCTGATTTATTTTAATCCTTTTATTAATTGGGTTATCTTGGTTAAAAAGATTTTTTTTGACTTCGCTTCCTAAAACAACTACTCTAGCCAAGCTGTCAATTTCTTCTTGTTTGAAAAAACGGCCTGATTCTACTGAAGCATCTTCAACATTAATATAATCAGCGCCTACTCCTGAATAATTATAGTTCTCTATTTTATTAAAATAGCTTATTGTTCCCTGTCCTGTAATATATGATGTAACAGCTAAAATATGAGGTAGTTTTTTTAAAGCCAAAGCGTCTTCATATTTAAGAGTGGTTATTTCAATGCCAAAAAGAGCCGCTGGCGGGCCCATTTCATCAGACGCTCCTGGCAAAATGCCGATTAGATTAGTTCCCATGGCATTCACCTGGGCTAAAAGCAAATTTTGAGCGCTAGCTCCAATAGCCATAATTGAAATTACTGCGGCCACGCCGATAATAATACCAAGCATGGTTAAAAAAGAACGGCTTTTTTTCAAAGCCAAGTTCTGAAAAGTCAATTTAAGAGTATTTAAAAAATACATATTTACTTCTTCAGCCCATTTTTGGCTAAATGCTGTTTAGACACTTTATAATCATTAACAATCAAGCCATCTTTCATATTTAGAATTCTGCGAGCGCATTCAGCTACGTATTTTTCATGAGTAACCATTAAAATAGTATGTCCTTCTTCGTTCAAATCCTGTAGAACTTCCATTACCTCCTGGCCAGACTTGCTATCCAAATTGCCAGTCGGCTCATCAGCTAAAATTAAACGGGGTTGATTAATCAATGCTCTGGCAATAGCTACCCTTTGCTGCTCTCCGCCAGAAAGTTGATTAGGCCGATGGTCAATTCTTTCTAATAACCCCAATTTGCTTAAAAGCCGATTAGCTCTTTCATCAATTTTTTTCTTATCTAAATTTGGCGTATAAATAGTTGGTAATAAAATATTATCCCAGACCGAAGTCCTAGCCAAAAGATTGTATGATTGGAAAATAAAACCAACTTTTTGATTTCTTATTTCAGCTAATTTCTTATCATCAAATTCACTGGTATTTTCTTTGTCAAAAAAATATTCACCTTGAGTCATTTTATCCAAAAAGCCAATAATATGCATTAAAGTAGATTTTCCTGAACCAGAAGAGCCCATTACTGCGACAAAATCTCCTTTATCAATTTCAAAAGAAACCCCGCGCAAAGCACGGGTAGTTATTTCCTCATCAACATAATCTTTTATAATATTTTCCAATTTAATAAGCATGTTTACTCCTTCTCAATAACAACGCTTTCCCCTTCTGACAATCCCTTAATAATCTCTACGCTATTTTCACCTTCTATGCCTGTTTCAATTACTTTCTCCTTTATTTCATCATTTTCAAGAATTAAAACATATTTATCTCCATTCTTTTCTTTGATTAGATAATAAGGCAAGTATAAAACATCTTCTCTTTTATCTGTTTGAATATCTAAATTAACTGTCATGCCTGGCTTTATTCTTTCGTCTTCCCCGTCAAAAATAGAAGTTATTTTGTAATATATCACTCCAGAAACAATTGTCTCTGCTGGATCAATTTTAATAATCTGGCCAAAAAATTCTTCATCTGGCCCCAAAGCATCTAAGGTCATTTCTACTCTGTCCCATAATTTTACCTTGGATACTTCTGTTTCAGAAACATTTGCCTCAATTTGGAAAGAGCCTGAACTAATCATTGAAATAATTGTTGAATTAACAGAAGCTATTTCCCCTTGTTCTCCCTGCATAGATGTGATAATGCCCGCTGTTGGAGATCTTAAAATTGTCTTGTTAATTTTTGCCTGGACTTGAGAAACATTAGCTCTAGCTTGTCTTACTTGAGCTTGAGCTAAATCAATATCAGATTCACGAGGCCCTGCTTGTCTTAATGCTAATTCGTTCTGGGCCTTTTCCAATGCTGTTTTAGCTGTTTCAAGATTGGATTCAGCAGTATTTATGCTATTTTGATTAGTTATTTTAGTTGAGTTAATTGTCTGTTCAGCTGAAGTTAAATTGACTAATTCTGTATCAATATTTGATCTTTCTGTATCAATGCTGGTTTCATCAGATGAAGAAACGCTGTTGGAAACACTGGGGTCATCTAAAGCAGCGCGAATATATGCCAAGGCATTTCTAATGCTGGTTATTGCTGATTTCATTTCGTCCAATGCATTATCTATATTATTATGGCTTGGGTCAGATTCAGCTGTATTTAAATAATCTTCAGCCGTTGATAAATCATTTTGCGCAATATTCTCTTTTTCCTTAACATTAGAAGCCAGCTGGCTTGTTCCATTAAAATATTCTTTTCTTATTCTAGAAAAAGTTATTAAAAGAGCCCTGTCAGCTGATGTATAAGCCGTTTTTATAATATCCAAAGCGTCTTCATATGCCTCGTCTAAATCATTGTCTGCGTCAGTTTCTATATCAATCAAGGCCTGCTCTTTATTTTCAATTTCAACTTCTGTATTAATAACAGCGGTTTTATAAACCTGAATATCTTCTGGCCTGTTCCCAGCAAAAATTTGATCCAGTTTAGCTTGAGCAATTCCTAAAGCAGCTTGATTTGCCTGTAATTGAGCATTTAATTCAGAGGCGTCTAATCTAACTAAAACATATCCTGTTTGCACATTATCTCCAATTTTTACTTCAATGCTTTTTATTTTCCCCTGATTTTCAAACTGCAATTCAATTTGCTTAGCTGGGATAACGGTTCCTGTAACAGAAACATTTTGGATAACTTCTCCTTTAGCAACAAGGACAATTGAATAATCCAAATCTTTTTTGCCAAAAATTGCCTGATAAGCAAAATAGCTGCCTATAATAATAGCAGCAGCGCTCACGATAATAATAATTTTCTTTTTACTCATAATTTAGATTATATAATCAAAAATAACGCAAGTCAATAAATATTATTTATAAACCACACTTTAGAAGATAAACAGGCATGGCCTTAAAGAGCAACATCCTTGCGTAGCAAGGTTGTGCGAGAAAGGCCGTGCCTGGTCAGATTTTTTGCTTGTTTCTCCAGATTCGACCTCTCAAGCGTGACCTTGCTTCGCAAGATCACTACTTTCGAGATCAAACCTGTCGAAACTCTTCAGGCTCAGCTTCTTATAATCTTGTTAATTTATCTCGTAAGTGATGCTCACTGAAACTTCTATTTTGTTCTCTCCTGTTTCTATCTGAGGTATTTCTCCACCGCCTCCTACAGCCATTTCTTTCATTAAGCCATAGTCATTATATCGCGGAGCATAACCGCTTTCATCAAAATTAACAATTCTAACTAAATCTATTCCTAATTGACTAGCTATTTCCTTGGCTTTTTCTTTAGCTTCCTTAATTGCCTGTTCTCTGGCCTGTTTTTTAAATTCATCCTCTTTATCAACAGTAAACTGCAAATCACCAACTTGATTAGCTCCAGCATCAGTTGCTTTCTCAATTATTTCTCCAATCTTATCCAAATTACGTATTTTAACCTGGATAGATTGAGTTATTTCGTATCCAGCTAAAACTCTTTCCCCACTCGGATAAATACTGTTTTCTCTCCTATATTCATAACGAGGATAAAGATTAAAAGTAGTTGTTTTCAAGTCCTTTTCCTCAATCCCCAAATTTTTCAGAGAATCAATAATATTATTCATTTTCTTTGTATTTTCAGACATTGCTTGAGCAATTGTTTTGGTTTCTGTTTTAACTGAAAAAGTAGTTAAAGCCAAATCTGGCTTAGTATAAACTTCTCCTTGGCCAGAAACAGTAATCGTATTTTTTGTTTCAATTCCCTGGCCAATATATTTTCCTTCTTTAATTTTATTCTGAATTCCAACAACTGTTGAAATAGCTAAGACAGCTAAGAAAACAATTAAAACGCCTAATAAAAATTTATCTTTTAAAAATTCCATAGTTTTGATTAAACTATTTTATTGCTTTTAAAAATGGCCCAACTACGCCATTTACAAATTCTAAACAACTTTCTCTGTCAGTATAGAACCAAATAATAAAACCAAGGATTAAAACAAGTATTAAAATTCCTAAAAATGAACGGCTGATAAAAAGCCGCAAAATCTTGCTTATCCAAAGATTTTTGCTCTTACTTTCTATTTTTTTTAAATCTTTCTCAAGTTTAAAATCATAATATTTATAAAATTCTGTTTTTTCTATTAAAAATTTCTTAAGATTATCTTTATGAAAACTGCTGTCTGGGCCTTGTTCTAATAAAAATAAAAGACCGGAAAACTTTATTGCCTCGGTTTTATCAATATTCTTTAAAATATTCTTTATTTCAGCAACCCACATAAACCATTCTGTTTTATCGCTTTTTAAAGAAATTAAAAGTTTCTTTCTTTGTTCTGAATCAATAAATTTCTTAGAAAGTTTTTCTAACTCTTTAGCTAATTTTTTCTTTGAAAGCATATAAATATTTTAGCATCAAACGAATAACGAAGCAATAATTAATATTCCAAAAACAAGAACAAAATAGCCAAAATTTATTTTTTTGGCTATTTTTAATAATAAATCAATAGTTATTAAACCAAAAACAAAAGAAAAAATTAATCCAAAAATCATTGGCAAGGAAAATTCTAATTTACTTAAATTAAGTGCAATATTTCCGCCTAAAACAATTGGCAAACTCATTAAAAAACTCAATTTTAAAGCAATTTCTTCATTAAATTTTCTTAAAAGCAGAGTTGAAACAGTTAATCCAGAACGCGACAAACCAGGCAGAACAGACAGACCCTGCATAAAACCAAGTAATAAACCGTCTTTATTATTCAACTCTTCTGCCTTCTTATGCTGACCTGTCCTTGCTTTAATCTGCAATCCTCCAGTAATTAATAATAACAAGCCAATTATCAAAGTAATTGTTTTTGTTGACAAAGTTAATTGCTCTTCAAATCCAGAAAAAACTTTGAATAAAATAAAACCTAAAAAGGAACTAATTAAAGTGGATATTATAAGAAACTTAAAAATCTTTTGAATATTTTTTTCAGCTGACTTGTAATTAAATAATGTCTTAAGCAAAGACCAAACATCCTTGCGGAAATATATTAAAGCAGCTAAAAATGTTCCTAAATGAAGAAATAATGCCTGTTTAATAATTGTTTCAAGGGTTTGTTCTTCAAAAAAATTCTTTGCTATTAAAACAATTACCCCTTCTGAGCTAATGGGCAGCCATTCAAAAATTCCTTGAATAATCCCTAAAATTATTTGCTCTAACATATTTTATTACTAATCCTCTTTATTAAGAATACATAAGCTATTAAGCCGCCTATTAAGGCAGTTAAAAGCTGAGGCCAGCTCATCATTATGGATATACTCTGGGCTATTTCTTTTTGAAAAAGCAGATTAACAACCACAGAACTAATACTAAAAAGGAAAATAAATTTGATAAAACTTGCTGAAATTATAGCCAGCCAATAATTCTTTTGCCTTAAAAAGGCAAAAATTGAAATTAAAATAATATTGCCAATTATAATAAAAGGGATCATTGGAGCAAGCACTGAAGGCAAAAGACCAACTGTAAAAGCGATTAAGCTTGGCACAAGCGCAATTAAAACTGCACCTCTAATGCCCAAAAGAATTACTGAAATAAAAAGCGCTGCATTAACAATAGAGCCGGTAATAATCTGATGTCCTAATAACGGAGCAACTGTAACAATTCCTGTTAAAGCAATAAATTGGCTCATAGTATAAAGCTTTTCTTTCTTTATTGCTAAAATTTTTGTTTTGTTCATATTTTAACCTCTCTTTCTTTTGGAGAATAACTCGTATGACAAATAGAATGAATTATTTCCTTTGAATTAAGAAACTCATTATAAACTTTTTTAATTATTGGATTATGATGAGCTAATCTGATTTCTTCTTTATTATCAATCTTGTAGAGACCATCTGCTCTTTTTTGCCTAATTTCCTTATCAACTGGCACTGGCTGTCCCCCGCCCCCAATACATCCGCCAAAGCAAGCCATAACTTCCACTGCGTCATATAATTTAGGATTTTCCTTTAATTCTTCTAAAATTTTCTTGGCATTTCCTATGCCATTAACTACTGCTATTTTAACTGATTTGCCATTAATGTTTATAACTGCCTTTTTAATTCTTTTTGCTCCTCTTACTTGCTTAAATTCTACGTTTGACAATTCTGTCTTAGTTATTTTTTCATAAGCAGTTCGCAAAGCTGACTCAACTACTCCTCCGCTAGCTCCATAAATTACTCCTGCTCCGCTTGGGATACCAAGCGGTTCATCTATTTTTTGAGGAGAAATTTTTGCTAAATCAATTTTATTTTTTTTAAAAAGATAAGCCAATTCCCGGGTAGTTAAAACATAATCAACCGGCTTTATCCCGTCAATTTCTAATTCTTTCTTCTTAATTTCATATTTCTTAGCAACGCATGGCATTATTGAAACAACTGTTATTTTCTTTGGATCAATGTTCTCTTTTCCAGCCCAATAGGTTTTAATTAGCCCGCCTAAAATAACTTGCGGGGACCTGGTAGTGGCTAGATTAGGAATAAATTCCGGTTCATAAAATTCAATAAATTTTACCCAAGATGGACAGCAAGAAGTAAAACAAGGCGTAGTTTCTTTTTCAAGCTTTTCTGCTAATTCATTAGCTTCTTCAATGGTAGTAAAATCAGCTCCAACAGAAGTGTCAAAAACCTTATCAACTCCTAATTTTTTAATCCCAGCCACTAATTGTTCTGTAATTATTGATCCTTGAGGCAAACCAAATTCTTCGCCAATGCTTGTTCTAATGGCCGGAGCAAATTGAAAAACAACAGTTTTGTCTTTATCCTGAAGAGGTTTTTCCACATCTTCAAATTCGCCTACTGCTTCAAAAGCGCCTACTGGACAATGAACAATGCACTGACCGCAGTAAATACAATCTTTTTTCTCATTCTTAGTAGGAACAACTTGAAAAAGATGGCCTTTTTCTTTAATTTTCAAGAAATCAACTCCCTGCTGATGGCAAACATCAACACAATTACGGCAATCAATGCATTTAGAGCTGTCAAAAATAATAGAAGGGCCAAATTGATAAACTGGATAACCTTTTTTCCTGTTTGGAAATCTTGTTTTATCAACCCCATATTTCTTAGCCAGCTTAAGGAGTTGGCAATTAAAATCCCAAATACAATCATCACACTCTTCGCAATGCTGAGCAAAAATTAGTTCTAAATTAATCTTCCTGGCTCTGTTGATTTTTGCTGATTCAGTAATAATCTCCATGCCTGGCTCTGCTTTTGTTGAACAGGAAGCATGCAATCCCTTTCTGCCTTTTATTTCAACCAAGCACATCCGACAATTAGCTTTTATTTTCAAATCTGAATGATAACAAAGAGCCGGGATATCAATCCCATTTTCTTTTGTTACTTCTAAAATTGTCTGCCCCTCTAAACAATTAATCCCTTGACCGTCAATTATAACCTTAATCTTTCTCATAATAGTTTTTTAATTAAACTACGAAAAGGAACAACTACGCCCTTGCCAAGAGAACAGAAACTTGTTTCTTCTAAAACAAAAAAAATATCATTAAATAATTGCTTGTCAATTTTATTCTTTTCTAATATTTCGGATATTCTATAAACACCTTCTCTGCAAGGAACACATTTATCGCAATTATTTTCTAGAAAAAAATTAATCCATTTTTTCATTAAATCAAAATAATCAGTTTTTTTACGGTCAAAAACAATAATTGCCCTTAATCCTTTAACTGGCTGATCTAATTCGCTAGGAAGCAAAATTTCACCTGAAACGCCGCCGCCGGCTTGAATAAAAAAGTCAAACTCTGGAAAATTTTTTGTTTCTTTTAAAATTTGCTCTATTGACCAATCTTCTGGTAATTCATAAACTCCTTTATTTTCCATTTCTCCGCTAATTGAATAAAAACAGGTTTTTTTATACTCATCCTTGGCAATTTTGGCTATATGGTAAAACGTTTCAGCATTATTAATCAAAGTTGGACATTTAAAAAGGCCTTTTTGAGGAGGAAAAGGCGGTTTTATCCTTGGTTCCTGTCTTTTGTTTTCAATAGCGGCAAAAACAGTTGTTTCTTCTCCAGAAAGATAACCGCCTGTTTTTTTAAAAAGCGCAATTGGTAAATTTTTAGTTAATTCTTCTAATTTGCTTTTAAATTTTTCGTAGTAATCCTTGCGAAGATAAATATATGCTGAACTATTGCCTATTGTTTCTAAAGCTATTTTAATCCCTTCAACAACCAGTTCAGGATAGTTCTCCAAAATAAAACCATCTTTAAAAACTTCTGGCTCTCCTTCTGAACAATTGCAAATAATGTATTTTTTTTCTGCTTTGGCTGATTTTACCATTTCCCATTTTAATCCAGCAGGAAAACCTGCTCCGCCCCGGCCCAAAAGCTCATTTTCTTTTAACTTTGCAATAATATCTTTACTCATATATTGAAAAAATCAAAAACTTAGATTTTAATTTCAATTACATCGCCGTCTTGGACAATATAGTCCCTGCCTTCAGTACGAATTAATCCTTTTTCTCTGGCTTTGGCAAATCCATCTGTGTCAATTAATTCTTTCCAATTAATGACTTCTGCCTTAATAAAATTATCTTCAAAATCACTATGGATTACGCCTCCTGCTTGAGGCGCTTTTTTCCCTTTCTCAAGTGTCCAAGCGCGCGTCTCGTCTGGCCCTGTAGTAAGAAAAGTGATTAAATCAAGTAATTTATAGGATTCCTTTATAAGAATGTCTATTTTTAATTCCGCTGGCAAATCAAAATCTTTTCTCTCTCTTGGACTAAGCCCAGCTGAATCAAATTCTGTTAAAATATCAAGGATTAAAAAAGACCAATTATTTTTCTTAAATTCCTCAATCACATCCACAGGAACTTCATCTTCTTTCCCGTTTAAAAGATATAATCTTGGCTTAAGGGTCAATAATTGGTAATTGTCTAATATTTGTTCTTCTGGCTCTTCCCAATTTTCGCCAGCTAAAATATTTCCTTTTTGCAAAAAATTCTGTGCTTTTGTTAAAACTGTTAATTCTTTAATAACTCTTTTGTCGCCTGTTTTAGATTCTTTTGATAAATCTTTAATTCTTTTTTCTACAGTTGCCAAATCTTTTAAGGACATTTCTGCTTCTAAAATTTCTTTGTTTTTTAGAGGATTGATTTCTGATTCTGTATTAACAATATTATCATTCTTAAAACAGCGTAGTATATAAACTATCATATCAACCTCTCTAATATTGGCTAAAAACTTGTTGCCCAGTCCTTCACCCTGGCTAGCTCCTTTGACTAAACCGGCAATATCAACAAATTCTATGGTTGTATAAATTTTTTTAGCTGAATTAGTTAATTTAGCTAATTTGTCAACTCTTTGGTCGGGTACAGCAACCACTCCAACATTAGGATTAATCGTGCAAAAAGGATAATTAGAACGGTCAACTTGCTTTTTGGTAATAGCTTGAAACAAAGTTGACTTGCCTACATTAGGTAAACCAACAATGCCAACAGACAAAGACATAATCGAAATTACTTCTTTAATAATTTAATAAACTCTTTTATTGAAATTTTAGAATCTCTTAATATTTTTCTTAAAAGCCCCTTGGCTAGATTTTTATGATTAGGAACAGTTAATGGTTCTTTACTCGGACAATGTAAACGAAAATGGCTACCCCTTTTTCTTATTATTTGGTAGCCAATCTTTTCAAATACTTTTATTGCTTTTTTACCAGAGACAGATGGTAGCTTAACCATATTTAAAGAGTTATAGTATGAAGACTTAATTCTTGAGGCTTATATTCTTTTAATACTTCTTGATTTTCCTTTTCCTCCAAACAAAGTCCAATAACCTCTTTGATATTTTCTAAGGCCTTATCTAAAGTCTTCCCCTGAGAATAGCAACCCTTAAAAAGAGTACATTCAACAACATAAAAACCATCCTCATCTTTTTCAACAATTAAAGGAAAATGACTATCTTTAATTTTAGATAATAGAATTTTATTCATATATGTTTATTTTACTAATAATTAAATTAAAAGTCAATATCTCAATTAGTTAATACAATTATTTCTTGCGGTCTTTTATTAACAAACGATAAAAAATATATGGCAAAAACCAAAACGGAAATGTATATTTTAAAAATTTTTCGTATGCGTCAAAAAAACTTGTCATAATTTATAAATACTACTCGTAAACTTTTCCATATCTCAAGGTATTCCCCCTGTCAAGATAAATTAAAGTTAAAGATTCATTTGTTACCTCAACTATTTCATACTCCATTTTTTCCTCATCTATGCCAACAATTAAATATTTTCCATTTTTATCTTCTGCGCCAGATTGACTAATGTCCCTGCTATTATAAACGCCGAAATTATCTTCATGTATTTTCTCATCAGCGTAAAAATCTATTTTCTTGCCTTGGTTAAACTCTATTATAGAACTACTGTCATCTTTTGATATCCATTTTCCCTGCAAAGCATCAAAACTGCTTAAATTCTCACTGCCTTGGAAAAATTCTATTGTATCAACAATTCTATTAAATACAGAATGCCATTCTTGGACAATTTCCGGCATTTTATCTTCTTCCAGATCCTCATAAAACTTTTCTGGCTTTTTGCTGTTTAAATCCCATACTTTTTCTTCTCCGCAATTATCAGCATTAATTGTAAAATAATCAGATAAATTATTAACAAAAGTATCTTTTGGCCCAATCAAGGTTATAACAACCTGATAATTGTTATTAAAAAAATACAGCTTTTTCTCAAAAATAACACTGCAAACTTCAAAACGGAATAAAACCGCAAATTCCTGCGCATTTGTATTTCCAATGTCTCTTATTTTTTTTGAATTGCTTAAAGGAAAATCAACTTCTTCCCCATATTCTCCTTTTTCTAAAAAGGAAATATTTTTTAAGGCAGTTTCTTTATTATATCCCATTGTACCTGCTAAAGAATCTACATCATTAACCTGAATATATAAATAATAATCCTGACCGCTTTCATTTATGCCTTTATTGCTAAGGACAACATTATGCGGATACTTTAAAGAAAATCCAGCATCTTTGTTTTCGTAATACTGCCAAAGATCTGTTTCATCTTCAATAGCTTTTGCTCTACCGCTTTCATTGAATTCCTGTTCTTCTACAGATTTTTCCTGATTCTGTTCCTTTTGCTCATTGTCATTTGCTGTTTTTTTATTGATATATACAAAAGCTAAAACAAGAGCGCAAAAAATTATAACCCATAAAATAATTTTACTTCTTTGTTTTTTATCCATACTTATTAATTGATTATCTATTACATATATTCTATCTTTTAGATAAAAAACTGTCAAACTAATGGGAATTCAATAAGCAAAAATGCTTCTGACCGCCTTTCTTATTTTCTCACAAATTAAAGAGACGACTTTTTATGCCGTCTCTATTCTTTGGGAACTTAAACTGAAAGGAACTTTTCCAGAAATTTATCTGGATCTTCCAGGCAGCAGGAAAAAATAAACTTCGTATATTCGGAAATTTTTTCTCCTGTCATTAAAGAAACAATCATCATATTGCCGTAATTTGCCCAAAACATAAACACTTACCTCCTTTCTTAAAAGAACTAAAAACTCCCTTTCCAAGGGAGCGTTAATAAATAAAGTATCTAATACTAAAATTAATTAACTTTTGTCTCGAAAAGTCCAATAAATTAATTGAATTACAGCATGTTTGACCCGGCTTATTCTGTCTTATTTAATAAAAGACAAAAATCACGGTTGCGGACCAGCCAGGGATTCTCACCCTAGTTCGGCAAACTATAATTATTTTTTAAGTTTTATCATCCCAACATCAGAAACGCGTCAACAAGTTTAATCTATATTATATTCTCTTTGCTCTATGCTTTTATCAATACACTGTTTCCCTATTTTATGCGGCCATGTTTCGCGGTAAAACTTTTTGCTAACATCTTGTCCATCTATATTTGATGTTTTAAATACTGCGCAAAGTTGATATTTTTTATCCGCAATCACATTATACTCATATGCTTGATTAGTGTCTGAATCTCTAAGGTTTTCTTCAGTCACAAACAATACTTCGGATTTTAGTTCTTCTAAAGTAATTGGCATTCTCTGATTCTCGCTGTAATAATTATTTAATCCATCAAAAATAATATTAAAATCCTCTAATGTTGTGTTATCTAATTTTCTGTCGCGCGCCTCTTTAGGTGATTCAACAATTAGTAAGGCTGATACAAAAACCGCAATAATAATTATTAGCGAACCGTAAAAATACATTCTAATCACATTATCTTTTTGACCAATGACTTTATCCCTCCGAATATCATATAGATAGAAAGTAAATGCGATTGCTGAAATAACAACAGAAGCAATGGCCTTAAGGATAAATTTAATAGTTAATTCGCCTCCTAAATAATTGTTAATCAAAGCAATAAACCAACCCATAACAATGAACGAAGAAACCAACAGGATAAGATAGGTCAATGACTTACGCACACCTGAATCTTTAGCCAAAATTCCTTTGAAAAGATTCTTATAAATCTGTCGGCTTGTTAGAAAAAATATAGGCACTGCAACAATTAATGCCGCAATAGCAAACCTCAATAAATCTGAAGAAAAAGATTCTCCAAATCTGCCAATCGGATCAGGAATATACTTATTAATAATTTGGAAAACAACCATTCCAGTAGACAAGCTGGTAAATATTAGCGTGACTAGAGACAATACATAGAAAAAAGCAAATTTTGCTGAATGTTTATTTGTTTCTTGTTCTTGAATCATAATTTTATTATTTATATCTATTTATATTGTAATATAAAATTAAAAATCATACAATCTTTAATTTTTATCTATCTTTTATTCTACCAAAAACCCGCCTTCTTGGCGATAAAAGTTCTAACCGTCGCTTGGCAGGACAGCTTTCGAACCTTTAATTGGTCTAAAGCATTGCCTATTCCAGAGATAGTTTTGAGTCAAATTAGGCAATTATTATCCTTGGCCTGACATTTCGAGTAAATCTCATATTTATTTCCCGCCGGGACGATGTTAGAATCTGTTTTCTTAATTGATTTTTCTTTCCAAAATCCTAAATCCAATCAAAATAGCATCAGAGATAAATTCTTCTAATTGTTCATGCTCATTTTTAAGTTGACTAGCTTTTAAATAATTATAATACAATCTCTTTCTCTTTTGTTCGATAACAGCCGGAGCTATTTTCTCTCTCAATAACATAGTATGGATTAAAATACGCCCAATTCTACCGTTACCATCAGAAAATGGGTGTATTTTTTCAAATTTACTATGTGTTTTAGATGTATATTCTATAATATCTCTTCTTTTCTTATTAATATCTCTTATTAACTTTTTCATTAAAGTAGGCACCTTTAAAAAACTAGCTGTGGGAATGTTTGTTCCTAAAATACGCACCGCATGATTTCTGTACTCACCTGCATTTTCTAAAATCCCCTTCATTAATATTTCATGTAGTTTTAAAATAAAATCCTCGGTAATTTTGAACTTATAATCTATATTATTAAATAAATATTTCAAAGCTAATTGATGATTTTTGGCTTCTAAATGTTCTTTCAAATTCTTATTAGGCAATGTTAAGTTTTCAAATATAATATCAGCGGTTTCCTCTTTGGTTAGAGTACTGCCCTCAATGCTGTTTGAATTATATGTTAAAGCTAAAATAAACTCATTATAAATATCAAAATTTTCTTTTATGAATTTAATAATATTATTGAATTTTTTTGATTTATCTTTGATTATATTTTTCTTAGCTAACAAGACATCTTTTATTATTATCTTTTGTCCTGTGTGTTTATAATAGAATTGATCAATCTTATTTCGATGTCTTTTGTGAGGCAAAGATCTTTCATTAATCCAACTGTTTAAAGTCGCAAAAGAAACACCTATTTGACGCGCTAATTCCTCTTGAGTTAAATCAGATAAATCTTTTATTATTTGCAATTTCTGTGATATTTTCATATTTATAAGTATTTTACAAAACTTTATATAGTTTGTCAATACTTAATTGTGTATAAAGTTTTGTCAAAAACAAAACCGCATATCTATACAGCTTATAGCTTGGCTCATTTAACAGAACGATTTTCGAACTTGATTTGATTTAAAAAAATTAGACTATTAAATGTAGGCCATTTGTCCAAAAGACAATTAAGAATCCTTGAAGTAAAGCTAATACGATTATTAATAAATCACTTACCATATTTCCTTGATTTATTGTCATTTCGCTATCGCCTAATTCTGTACTATAACCATTCTCAACTATATCAAGATAATATCCAGTATCCCAAACACCCCAAATTGATAATAAGATATTATCGGAATATTCAAAATTATGGATATTAACATTATAAGAATCAAGTATAATTCTTGATGAAATACCAATAAACGATAAAACTATTCTAGTTATCAGGAATAGAATAATTATTAATTTAACTTCTGGTCTTTTTAAAAAGTTAATTATTTTCTTTATAACCATTACCTATATTCTAACATCTTTAATCTTTCTTAATAAAATTAAATATAGACTTATTAATATTAATCCGATGCCAAAGTAAAATACATAATTAGGAAAATTAAACCAATCGGTCAGATAGTCGATAAATTTAAGAACTAAACAGATTAGCCCGATAATCAATAGAATTATACCTGATTTTTTAAAATCTACTGGCGCAAATCCTAGCATATATTTCTTCATATCCGCATTCTAACGCGTAAACAAAAAATCGCCTACTTGGCGATTTTTTGCAAGCTCCCCTAAGGGTCCGATTCTATGTATAAAAAGAATTGATTAAAGAGAAATGCTATTTATAAACCGAAACTTGGTATGGTCATTATCTGCGCATTGGGTGGTAATTCAAACATATTGTCAGAGATATTGCCAAAGTCTATATTCTTTAGCTCTACTACAGATGTGTCTTGAGCCATAGTCATCTCTGTTCTGATAGGAATTCCGTACTTTGTCCAGAGCCACATTTTTGTCTTTCCTGTCTCATCAGCATATTCAACGATTAAACAAGTTTTTCCGTCTAGAACTTCAGTGCCCAGAGTAACTGGATTATAATCCATTACCGACCCAGATTGTTCAGTCGGAGATTCTCCAGCAACTTCTTGAGTCTTACTTAAATCCATTTCCATAGCTGTGTTCTCTGATGGAAAATACGTATAGGCTAACTGTTTATCCATATCCATTAAATAAACCATCTTTTGTCCCTCAATAGTCGTTTCTGTTCTTGTCTTATTTCCTTTCCGCCACATTTTTGTTGTAATTGCTGTTTCGCCGGGAACAGTTGCTATCATATCGTATTTAAAAGAAGTTACATCTTTTGCCTTGCCTAAAATATCAGTTAATGACAATCCTATTTCGCCATTTTCCTCTGTTTTTTCGCTACCAAACAAAAACCAAGCTCCAATTCCAATTAATATTAATGCTATTATAACGATTAATACTTTTTTCATGTATATATTATTTTATTATTTTTTCGTTCTCGACCTTTTCTTGCTCCTCGTTACTGTTTTTTCTTTTTTTCAAAAGAAAATAGGCAACTATTGCAAGTGCAAGTATTATAATTAGAGCAATTATGCCTATAATCAACCACCAATTCAGACCCTTGGCAGCTTTGTCTTTAGGTGCTCCTGTTCCTGTACCGGCAAACACATCTTCATTTTTGTCTTCGACTGCTTCGCCTTCTGTTGTAATATTTAAGGTATAAGCCACAAGGTTGTCGCTACAATACCTGTCGCAGATTACACCAGCAAAGACATCCTCGCTTTTTTCTATTGCTAGAGAATTTGTAACAATTGCGCCTGGATTTGACGCGTATTCATCTTTTAATACTCTTCTATCCTTATCATAAACAGCTACTTCCATTATTGCCTCGCTTGGCGGAGTTACTTTAACAGTCAGTGTTTTTCCCTTCCTAACAGCCATCTTATAGAAATCCTTGGTATCTACGCCTGCTTTTCCGGAAAGATAAGCATTATATTCTCCCGAAGTAATTTCCATTGCTTTCTCAACTGTATCTCCAGCATCTGTTTGGCTCTTAGCATCATAACGGTCTACCAAAGATACATCTAACAAATAAGAGGTTATATTCCAAGTATCGCTACCTGTTCTAATATAATACTTATATGTTTCTTTATCTGAATTAGTCATCCAAGAAACCTCACAAGGGATATCCATTGTGCCTTTCCCTGATTCATAACAACCAACTCTCAAATCCGTTCTATCCTCATCATATAAATCTATTGTAGCGATTGCACTAAGCTTAGTCTCAGGAGTAAATGTGCCTTTTATTTTGATTTCCTGACCAGCTTTTACATCTATATAAAAGTATTCTGTCTCGTGACTCTTTAAGCTTCTCCCTTCTTTGTAAGACCCTGGCTTTATTTCAACCGCGGTATCAAAACCATCTCCCCCCTTTGGTAGCGCCTGTTGAGCGTTAACAATCCCTATTATCCCAATCAAAAGAATTCCAAAAAAGACAGCTATTGCTAAATTTTTAGCATTAAATTTTGCCATATTTTTTTATCCTTATTATTTTACTATTTTCTCGACCTTTAACTTAAAATTTAAATCTCTTAGCGAATTTTCCAATAATCGGCAGGGGCGCCTGCTTACCATTGAGAATATTGGCTATCCCTGTAATAGATAATATTACCCAGATAATCCAACATATCATTCCAACAAACCAGCCCAGAAATGGAATCCAGGCAATCATCATAGTAGCCACTTCGGCGATAAAGAGAACCAAACCCTGTTTGGCATGAAATTGAGCAAAGGCATTATCTTTACGGGTCAGCAAAGGGACTAAAAACAGAATCCCCAGATAACTAAGAATTGCCGTTAAGTCCTTTTCTCCTTTCCCTGATGCCTGAACGGTCTCTGCTCCTTTGGCTGTTTCGTTTTTACTTATTTCTTCCATAAATTTACAAAATTAATATTAATTATAATTCGACCTTTTCTTTGTATCTATTATAAGTAAAGCTTGAAATTACTCGTTCGGGCGAAATGAAAATAAATTTTCATTTCTCCTTTACTTTTAATTATAACATTTTTTGATTAAAATACTAATTAAAGCGACAATTCCTCCAATAATCATCAGGTCAGCAATATTAAAGATAGAAATAGGCAAAAAGAAAACCCTGAACCAATCAATTACGTAACCGAAAATTATTCTGTCTAAAAAATTACTTAAGCCACCTAAAATAATTAAAGAAAATCCGGTCATCAAAAGAAAATTCTTCTTCTGCCAATTCCTGCGAAACAAAAAAAGAAGCAATAACAATGTTGCTCCAATTAGAAAATAAAGTAGGGTGGAATTAAAAGAAATAAAATACAAATTCGGATTTTTGAAAAGTTTTAATTCCAGCAGCTTGCCCTGATATAAATCCGGCTGATTCAAAATAAGCCATTTACTAAAGCGATCTAAAATTATCAAACTTAAAATAAGGAATACTAAAAATCTTTTCATTGTTCTTCCCAGGAAAAAATAGCGATTTGCCAGCTTTCATCGCTTAATATTACCTTGGTCAGGGCTATTTTAGTGCCGGAATTATCCCAAACCGGGTCATCGTAAATAGCCGTAGGTATGCCGCCTTCTTCCGGATCAAGTATGTATTGAGGATTGGTGCCGTCAGAATTTATGACCCAAATTTGGGGAGCTTTGTGTTGTTGATGTCTAGTAAATACAATTTTATCGTCTTTATTCCAGGCCCGCTCCCGGAGCAATTGCATACTATTCCCTGGCGCATAAATCATATGTTTATTTGAGCCATCGCTGTTCATAACCCATATCTCATTTATCGCCTCCTTGGGTTTCGGTCCAGGCATGGTTGTAGTAAATCCTTTAAGATAGACAATTTTTGAGCCGTCATTACTGAAAGAAGGGCCAGTGCAAAAACCGTCTTTATTAGTCGTCAGCCGCGTCCTGCCGCTTCCATCGCTATTTATCACCCAGATTGAAGACGATTTATAGTTATTTAAAGAAGGGTCATACCCTTCATAAGCATTATAAGCAATCTTTTTCCCGTCATGGTTCCAACTTACATGTTCCACTATTTGCGGAGTCAGCTGGACTCTTTTTGTTTGGTCGCCGTCTAAGTCAACTAAAAACAATCCCTTACCTCCTGGTCCTTGTCCCCATCCGGAGCCATGGCCGATTATTTTATTATTAACCGGATTCCAGGAAGGGTTAAAAAGATGGTCGCCTCCCCATTGACCAGCAATTTTAGTCGGTCCTGTCCCATCACTATTAATTAGATAGAGACCACCTTTCATAAAGTCTTTTTCCAAGCCCAAAAAAATTAATCGGCTTCCATCAGGACTCCAATCAGGATCACCAGCCAGATTATCTTCTAAAAAAGTAATTTGGGTAATGGTCAAAGCGGACTTTTCATCTTCTTTTACGGAAAAATTTTTATAAACAAAAAATCCTCCCGCAGCCAGAACAATCAAAATTATTAAATTTATTAAGATTTTCTTCTTCATTTTTCTTTTTTATATTTATTCGGAATTGTCAATAAAATTAAAGTATATTGGGGTTGGGGTTATTGTAGTACACGTCCCTTTGACTAGTACCTTCATTTCACAATCGAAAACAGCATTTTCTTTAATGTTACACTTTTCTAAATCCTCCTTTGTAACATGACCTTCTTTGCCTTTTAAGCATTCTAAACCGAGCCACTCCGGGTATCTTTTTATATCCTTGTTTAGGTTGAAATGTTTTGCTTCTTTTGACAGGGGTTCGGTTGGCGTAAATCTATACCCAACCATACACCCATACCATCTATATGTTTGTTCGTAAAAGAATATAGAAGTTATTTTACATTTCCCTTTAAATGTATCAAAGACGCAGCGCCCTTTTCTGACCGGCTCCGACAGATGTAGATTTATGTTTACTACTGCTCCAAGTAAAAAAGCTCCGATAACAAGCAAAACAATTATTATTAGCGCTAAACCTGATTGTGGCTTAAAAATTTTGAACATAGAGCCAAAAATTTAAACTTCTAACCTCCTCAGCTGCCGCTGTAAATTAAACCTACAGCAAGAAGCAAAAATAAAGAGACCGGAATAAGCAATAATCCAGAAACTATAAATATTATTCTTTTTATTATATTCTCTTTCTTTTTTAATCCTCTAAAAAATAAATGCGGTCCCAACCCTGATAATAAAATTCCAGGAAGGGAACATAAAAAATGTATTCCAAAAGCTATCAATATCCAAATAATCCCATAATAAGGTATTAGCTGATAGGCAAAGCCCAAGCTAGTGCCAAGCCTGGCTCCCGCTATTAAGGGTAAGGAGTAAATAATCATTAAAAAAAGTCCAATTCCTGTTCCCCAAAGCCAGGGTTTGCTTTTATGCAATTTTTTCCAAAAAAAGAAAAAAAGAGCAAGAAGAAATGCTAAATAAATAAAATAGCTCAAAGGTAGACTTTGGTATAGAAAATTGATACGTATATTTAAAATATTATTCCCCTGCCACAGCCCTACACCAAAACTAATCAGAATTATTAAAATAATTAAAATTTTTGTTTTCATGTTCTTGTTATATTCTACCAAAAAACCGCCTTCTTGGCGATAAAAGTTCTAACCGTCCCCCTACAGGACGTATTTAGAACCGTAAATTGGAATAGAATTAGGGAAAATTTAAGTTCAATCAATAATCTACTGCAATTAGCTAATGATTTTAATTAGGCTCCGATGGCAGGATTTGAACCCGGACAGGTCTTTTGAACCTTGCTCATCCCCCGTCTTGAAATTTCGGACATTACTCTACACTTATAATTTTTATGGCCTTCCCCTTGATTAAGGCATCGTTGGTCTTGACATATTAATCTCTCTTTAGATTTATATTGCAATTTGGACACTTTAGGGTTGAGCAAGGAGTTCCTTTTTCATGTGGTATTTTATAACTGCACTTTTCACAAATACAATAACCATTTGGTCCTTTACCTTCTGCTTCTTTTACTTCACTTTTAAATCTGCCTTTTCTCTGCCAGCTAAAACCGCGGCCAAAATCTGGTTTATAAAATCCAGTTTCTATTTCATGGCTTGTAATTTGAATAGCAACATATTTAAGAACTTCTATTGCCTGCATAAGCTTTTCTTTTAAACTATTAGAAAGTTTAGTCGCTTCTTCTACATTTAAATTGCTTGGTAATTTTATTTCCATATTAGCGGTCACAGCAGAACCCTTTTTCTGTGTTTTTAAAGAATCGATTTTAATGTTCTGTTCTTTGGCAATAGATTCTATTTTCCCTTCTATTTCTTCGCCAGCTGAAACATCAAGCAATGAATCAGCTGCTTCTTTGCCCAATGAAAATGATTCTTTAATAATATATAAACCAATTAATAAAGCTAAAACCGAATCAATATAAATCCAATACTTAGTGAAAAATAGTCCTACTAAGATTGCCAATGATGCATAAACATCAACTCGAGAATGAACCCCGTCAGATAATAAAGAAACAGAATTTTCTTTTTTGCCGTAATAAATTTTTAATCTAGCCATTACTTCATTAATCAGAGCCGAGGCCAACATTACACCCAAAGCCAAATACCCAATAGTCACAGGCAATGGATTATTAAATTCGCGGATTGACTCCATTACAATAAAACCCCCTGTTAAAAACAGAATTATAGTTATTATGAGCCCAGCCATAACCTCAAATTTGTAATGGCCATAGGGGTGTTTTTTGTCTACTGGTTTTTTGGCTATTTTAATGCCAGCAAAGCTTATTCCAGAGGACAGTATATCCATTCCTGAATGCAAACCCTCGGCAAAAACAGCAGCAGATCCAGTTATAAATCCAGCTATTAGTTTGCCTCCAGCTAAAAATACATTAGCTAATATTGAAATTAGCGCTACTTTTTCTTTCATAATTTTAATATTGCGTTTTGAGCCGCTACTATAAAAGGATAAACAGTTGGAGCGGATGTTAAAAGAGGATGAGTTGCTATTTGCCAAGTGTTAAAATCAAAAAGCGAAGCTTTTTGTTGGATAGCCATAGCTAATATATTCAACATCTCGCCAGCGCTTTCAGGCCCCATAATTTCTCCGCCTAAAAGCAAATTTTCAGAAGATTTGGCAAAGATCAATTTTACTTTTATTAATTCGGTATTTGCTAATTTTGCTGGATGGTGATTAGGCGCCTGTGCTTCTCCAATAACATAATCAAATCCTTCTGTTTTGGCTCTTTGCTCTGTTAATCCAGCTGTTCCTAAAACTAAACCGTCAATATAAGTAGAAAAAACTCCAACCGTGCCTTTATTCTCTCTAATAATCTTTAACTTATATAAATTACTAGCTGCAATTCTGGCTTCACTAGCTGCAACAGAAGCAAGCATTATTAGCGTATTCTTGCCAGTAATAAAGTCTTTGGTTTGGGCACAATCTCCTATAGCAAAAATATCAGGCACATTTGTTTTTAAATATTCATCAACCCATATTCCGCCATTTTCTTCTGTTTTAATGCCAGCTTCTTTAGCTAAATTAATATTAGGGCAAACCCCTATTGATAAAATAACTAAATCAGCTGATATTTTATCTCCATTATCCAGCTTTATATACTTAACCTTTTTATCGCCATCTATTTTTTCCACTTTTCTTCCAGAATATATTTTAACTCCTTTATTTTTTATTTTTTCCTCGGCTGGCAATACAAATTCTTTATCAAAATTCGTTATTAGGCAATGATCCATCATTTCAATAATACTAATGTCTAAATTCTTAATACGACTTAATTCTTCGGCAAATTCAATTCCAATAAAACCACCACCAATAACAACTATCTTTTTGCTTTTTAATACCGCCTCTCTAAATTTCTTTAAATATTCATAATCTTTTTTAACTAGCCAAACGCCCTCCTTTTCTATACCTGGAATAGGAACTAATTGCGGTTTTGAGCCAAGCGCTAAAATTAATTTATCATAATTATAAACATGTTTATTCTTAAGAATTACTTCTTTTTCTTTTGGTATAATTTTCAGCGCCTTGTCCACAACTAAATTGACTTTATTATCCAATAGAGATTTGTCTAATATTACATTTTCTTCAACTGAATTCAAACGATGGAAAATATAAGGAATACCACAGGGAATAATGCTTTTTTGTTCTTTTCTGATTAATGTCACCTGCTTTGATGGATAATTCTTTTTCGCAGTGATGGCTGCCACTACTCCGGCAGGTCCGCCGCCAATAATTAAAATGTCTGTTTTATTCATTTTGTTGCTAAACTTATTTGATTAATAATTTTTTGGAATAATTTTTGATAATCAGGGTTGATTTCAGCCACTGGCTTCATTTTAATAGTTGAATCAACAAAATCCTTTTTATAAGGAATTTTACCAATAATTTTAATGTTATTTTTTTTAGCAAACTTTTCTATTTTCAAACAAAAATTTCTCGCCAAATCATGCTTATTAATAACAATTCCATGCTTAATTTGGAAATGATTAGCTAAATACAAAACTCGTTTTAAATCATGCAAAGCAGACGGAGTTGGTTCAGTAACAGCAACAATATAATCAGTTCCAACCAATGAAGCAATCACAGGGCAACCGATCCCAGCAGCTGAATCAATTAAGATAATTTCGGCTTTTAATTTTTTGTTGATTTTTTCAGAGTATTTTCTGACTTCAGCCACTACTTCGCCAGAAGCCAATTCACCCAATTTAAGCTCGCCTGAAATTAAATTAACCTTATAATTCTTCCCTGTATAAACTGTACCGATTTCTTTTTCGGTTTCAGAAATAGCATTCTGTGGACAAGCAACAATACAAGCTTTACATCCAATGCAAAGATCTTTTACAAAAGCTGGGTATTTATCTTTTACAAAAACAATCGCATCCTGTTTGCAAACAGAAGCGCATTTGCCGCATTTTGTGCATTTATTAAAATCCCATTTTGGTATAGACTGATAAATTCTAGTAAATTCTTTTCTTTTAACGGAAAGCAAAAGGTGGTCATTTGGACATTCCACATCAACATCTAAAAGAGCGGTTTTTCTATTCTTAGCAAATTCAACTGCCAAAGAAGTAGCCACTAATGATTTGCCTGTGCCTCCTTTTCCGCCTGTAACTGCTATTCTCATGTTTTATGTTGTTCGCAAGAGTCTTCTATTCCTGCTTTTTTAAGTTTGTTATCTTGCCAGAGATTAAAAATGTCCCTTACTGTATTTGCTTCATACACATATACATCAATCCCCAGTTCTTTGCATGAATTAATTGCTCTTGGTCCAAGACCTCTGCATAATAAAACATTTGCCCCATGCTTTTTCATTAATTCAGGGGGTAGGCCATCTCCTCCCATATGTTCACTGATATTATCTATAATCTCAATTACCTCGCCTTTTTCATTGAGAAAAGTATAAGTAGAGCATCGACCAAAATGTTCGGCTATTTTATCATCCAAGCCTTCTTTACTGTTCGTAGGAATAACCAATTTCATATTAATCTATCTTTTTAAGTTTTTTGTCTATGAATTCCTGCAAAAGATTTTTTATAATTCCTTCTCCGGAATAAATCTCAATATTAAATTGCCTTAAAACATCTAAAGCCCTTGGCCCTACATTCCCTGTTATCACAGCGTTAATATCTTTCTCTGCCATTAGTTTAGCGGCTGAAATACCAGCTCCATCAGTCTGGTCAACGCTTTTATTTTTTATTGCTTCGGTTTTTTCTATTTTACCATCTTTAATTTCAACAATGATAAAATAAAGGCATCTGCCGAAAACATCAGAAGCCTTGCTTTCAATGCTTTTGTCTGTTGAACTTATTGCTATTTTCATAGTGTTTAATTAAATGATTTAGTTATAATAGCATGACCTTTTTATCTATTAGCTATCTATTATAAGCATATACCCATAGCACATTACGTCAATCATCCAATTATCCACAATTCAAAAAAGCCTGTTTAGGTTCTATTGCTTATCAAATGTCCTGCCATTCTACAAAAATAAGCCGCGCAATTGCGCGGTTTTCTTTGAAACAATCTCTCCATTAATACTAAATGACTCAATTTTGCCTGACTGAACCATACGCACAATTTCCTCATCTGGAAGCCGACTTGGCGATTTAGACATATATGGCTCCTATTATTTATACAATAAAGCTTACTTATTTATTTCAACTATCCAAAAACAACAATAAATTCAATTAATAACTTACTGTTTTAATACTTTTTTTCTAAGTCGAACAGATTTTGGAGTAATTTCTAGTAATTCATCATCAGCCATAATTTCCAACCAACGTTCTAAGGTAAGCTTCATTGGAGGTGTTAAATTTAGAGCATCATCAGATCCAGATGCACGCACATTAGTTAACTGCTTCCCTTTAGTTGGATTAACAGCCATATCTGCTCCTTTGCTAACATTTCCAATAACCATACCTTTATACACTTCTACATTCGGACCGATATAAAGGACTCCCCGATCTTGTAAATTAGAAAGGGCAAAACCAAGTGTTTTACCAGTTGCCATCGAAACCATCGAACCAACTTGGCGACGTTTAATCTCGCCTAGATGTGGCCGGAAACCAACAATGCGCGAAGCCATAATTCCTTCCCCTCGCGTATCAATCATAAATTCCGAGCGAAGTCCAAGTAAACCACGCGTTGGAATTTCAAATATCAATCTGGCATTAAGATGGTGCGTTTTCATTTCCATTATAGTTCCTTTACGCTTAGCAATCTTTTCGATAATAAGACCAGATAAAGATTCTGGCACATCTATAATAAGCTCTTCAAACGGCTCAAGAATTTGCCCTTTTTCTTCTTTTAAAATCACTTGCGGTTGAGAAACTTGTACTTCATAACCCTCCCGACGCATATTCTCTAATAAAATAGCGATATGCATTTCTCCGCGTCCATGAACGATATATTGATCTGCTTGGGAAAAATTAACCTTAATTCCTACATTAACTTCTAATTCTCTTTCTAAACGTTCTTTTAATTGTGAATTTGTCACAAACTTTCCCTCTTGACCAGAAAAAGGAGAATCATTAACCATAAAACTAAGAGAAAGAGTTGGTTCATCAACAGCAATATGTGGCAAAATATCAACTGATTCATCTGTAACCATTGTATCACCAATGTTAATTTCAGGAAGTCCGGCTATAACAACAATATCTCCTGCCTGAGCAGATTGAACTTCTTTTCTTGTAAAACCTTCAAAGGTAAAAAGCTTAGTCATTGTCCCTTTTTGGATTGTCCCATCAACTCGTTTAATAAAGAGTTGGTCTTTTTCTTTGACTCTTCCTTGATAGATGCGAGCAATCGCTAAACGACCAAGATAATTATCATAATCTAAATTAAATGACTGCATCCGTAATGGTTTATCTACTTCAGCTAAGGCCGGATCAACATTTTCTATTATCGCATCAAGTAATGGAACCATATCTTTTGAATCCTGATCTAATTCCTTTTTAGCTATTCCATCTTTTGCAATAGTATAGACAATTTGAAAATTTAACTGATCATCATTGGCTCCCAAATTCATAAACAGCTCAAGCACTTCTTCGATAACTTCTTTTGGTCTAGCAGCTGGCTTATCTATTTTATTTAAAACAACCAATGGTTTAAGACCAAGATCTAATGATTTCTTTAAAACAAATTTTGTCTGCGGCATAGGACCTTCTTGCGCGTCAACAACAAGAAGCACAGAATCAATTGATCGCAAAACGCGTTCCACTTCTGAGCCAAAATCCGCATGCCCTGGCGTATCAACAATATTAATCTTTGTATTTTTATAGAACATAGAAGCATTTTTTGCATAAATTGTAATACCCCGCTCTTTTTCTAGAACGTTACTGTCCATACTAACGGACTCATTAGTTGTTGCCCCTGTTTGGCGCATTAAAGCATCAGTAATTTTTGTTTTACCGTGATCAACGTGGGCAATAATAGCAATATTCCTAATTTCCATATATTTATCTCTAATTAAAATGCCTCGCTCAAAGCAAGACTATATTTAATTATATCATAAATAGTTACAAAAGATCAATGCTCTGATTTATAAACCATTTAGAGGCTTGTTTTCTTTTAAAAAGTCTTAATGTCTAGTTTGGGTAAAACTAAAAAACGGTTTGATTAAGCCGTTTCTAGACGTTTGCTCCGCGGGCTGGACAACATTAGAACTTGTTTTAGACAGTTAAATTATAAGATAAGGATTCCTAGTTTTGAGTACAGTCACTACTATCTCAAATGGATTATTCGCTAATCTTAATTGCAGTTCCATATGCAAGCATTTCAGAAGCTCCCGCCATTACCATTGATGTTGTAAATCGAACAGCAATAATTGCATCAGCTTTCATATCTAATGCTTCATTGACCATTCTATTATATGCTTCGTCTCTCGCATTCATTGTCATCTCCGTATACGTTTTAACCTCTCCACCTACAATACTCTTTAATCCAGCACCAATATCTCTCCCAATATTTCTTGCTCTAACCGTGCTACCCTTAACAACTCCAAGAATTTTAGTGATTTTTTTTCCAGGAATTTTATTCCCGGTTGTAATAATTATATCTGACATTTTATTTTTTGCTTATTTATTTAATTTTTGCGACTTTTAATTTTTTCGATATCATCTTCTTTTTTGTTAAAGAAAATAAAAATTCCAATAATAAAAATAGGGATTCCATAAATTAATACCCAAAGGTCTTTAAAAATACTAAGTACAATTAAGAATAATCCTAAAAGGACTCCAAAAAATCCTGTTATTCTTCTACTTCTAATATTCATAATAATATTATAGCACAAATAAAAAAACTGCACACCTTTAAAAAAGATATAGGTAATTTTATATATTTAAATAAATAAACTAAAAACGGCTTGATTAAGCCGTTTTTAAATATCTGCTCTCCATCGTGGACGACATTAGAACCTGTTTTGGATAAATTCACTCTTTGGGATTCTTTGAAGAACCCCTTTTTAGTGTATCGTCAAGTAGATAATTATCTTTTTCAGATAGATGTGCTAATGAAATTATGATATTAGCTTTATTAAAGTCTATCTTTTTATTTAGCTTTTTGGCTAATGTAATTGCTACAGCTCTATGATGTCCTTCTAAACAAACTATTTTATTATTGTCTTTTCTTAACAAACCTATAAACTCAGTATCAAACGGCATACTATTCATTATGGAAACAACAGTATCGTGTTCTCTAAATTGATTGTATCTTTCTGGTATTTCTAACAAATCATTAAAAGAAGAAATATTTTTATTTGGTAACATTGATTGCCATCTTGTATAAGGGCCAACCAACATACTAGATATTTCAACTAAGGGGTTAGTAAGTTTATATTCTCCCCAATTTAGCTTATCTGCCCTTATTTGACTTGCGGTAAATCTTCTCCATGACTCCCAGTTAGGCCAACCCTTAATTTTTGTAGCAGTTTCAATCCATCCTGGATTATTAGCTTCTCTTTTTCTCCATCCATCAAAAACTTCTTCCCATGTTGTTTTGGTTAATAATTCCATAATTTCATCCTATCATATAAATCAAAAACCGCCTAGATAAAGACGATTATGATGGCTTCCCATTAAGAACACTTTCGGAACCTTAGATTGGAATAGAATTAAGGAAAACTTAAGTTCAGTCAACAATTTACTACAATTAGCTAATGGTTTTAATTAAAATTCCTCACTAGGACGATTTTAGAATCTGTTTTATAAAAAAAGACCGTTCTGCTTAAGACAGCCCGGTCTTATTTGATAAATGTTGTGTGATTACTAATTTCTCCCACCGCTTTTGAATTTTCAGAGATAAAAGCATAATACAACCCCGAAAAACAGAATAAAAATCGCTACTAAAGTCATTCTTTTTAATAATTGTTTTTTCCTAAATTCATAAAATAAAAGTTCTGTTTCTTGCTTCTTACCATTTTCCGAAATCCAATTTCTGTACCCAAGATAGTGATGTGCAAACTGCGTGCCAACCTGACCAAAAGTTCCCTCTTCCTCACCTACTTGCATTAGACGTTTGAACTTATCAGCCCAGATTTCAGAAAGCCGATACTCGGATTTCTTGCCATTCTTTTTTATTACAATAAGATCTACATAAGAAAAACTTGATGTATCAATATCCTCTTTTAGCTCAATTTTTTTAATCTTCATCTCTTTCTCCTTTTAAGATTTATTTAATTGGGAAACAACTAAAAACAGAATAGCATAAAGATACTATTCTGTCAAATCAGGGCTCCGCATCGTGGACGACGTTAGAACCAAGATTATGGAAGCTGGAGAGATTTATATTCCTGATTTAAGCTCACAGTGTCAGATTTAGTTTATTGATTATGGCTCCTTCGATGGGACGATTTTTAAACTTATTTTAGAAAAATTAAGGTATTCTGATTACATTGTTAATTGATCCATTGGATATATAATATATTTTTCCTTCATCATCTTTTAATATAGTGGAACGCATGGTAATTCTGATAACTTTGCCTTCAAAATTGCCAATTTTTACTTTATCACCAATGCCGTATTGGTTTTCAACTAAAATAAATAATCCAGAAACAAAATCTTTGACTAAAGACTGAGCCCCAAAACCGATGGCCAGTCCTATTACACCTGCCCCAGCCAAAATTGGCGTTATGTCTATGCCAAATAAACTTAAAACCATCAATAGAATAATAACGCAGATAATAATATTACCAGTAGCCAAGATAATATACCCTAAGGTTTTTGCTCTTTTTTCCTTTTGAGAGACGCGGCTGTCATCTCCATCATCAGCTATTCGTACAAGTCGTTTAACTACAAGCTTTAATATCATTCTACTAAAAAAGAATAGAATAATTATCCATATAACATCTACTGCATTTTGTTTAATAATATTGAATATAAATTCTTGCATAGTATTTATGTCAAATCATATTTCTAATACAACTGTTATTAATAAAAGCTTTATTGCCAAAACGACTCGCTAATTTTATCCAATTATATCACTTTATATAATTTTATAATAGTGGATAAATAACAAACCAAAAACGGCTTGGTTAAGCCGTTTTTATAACTCAGCTCCGAGCGTGGAATAAAGTTAGAACTTGGTATTTTGATAAATTATCTAATTCTGAATGTATTAAAATACTAACATTAATTCCGCATCGTGGATAATTTTAAAAATATTATCAAATAATTAAAGAGGTACTTTTTTTAAGTACCTCTTATGTCCTGTCTTTAAAATTGAAGAATGCGTTTTGCTACTTTCTGGATTTCTGCTTTCCATTTGTTTTCGTTAGTAGTATCCACTGTAGCAAAAATACTGAAAGGCAGTTTTTCCAAAACCCACCTTCCACCAACCCTATTCTCCCATCGATAATGATTTGGTGTTCTCCTCCACATCTCTCTAAGTTTGACGACCGCCCCTGGATTATTACCCTGCCACTTTGACTTGAGACCTGCTCCGCCAAAGAAGTCATCTTCTGACAGACGATATTTAACGCCAATTGCCCGTCCAGCCATCACATCATAGTCCGTATGGGTTCGGATAAAAATCAGCTTGGCTCCCGTTTGCTTAATTTTTTCTCTCAAGCTGGCTCGTTTTTTTGGATCAATATGATCGCTGTCCAGAATAACATTGCCACCTTGCTCAATGATTTTCAAAACGGTGTTTTCGGCAATTTTTCTGGCGCCTTCGTAATGTTCACTTTGTTTACGAAGCTGGACACGAATATCATCACCTTCAATAATTGTTGCAAGAAGAATCCTTGCAAGTTCTTTAGCCACTGAACTTTTCCCAGAACCAACAAGACCAACCATAGCAATTACAACTGGCTTTCCTGTCTTATGAGATGCTATTTTAAGAGCACTAATAAATGCATCTTGAGCCCAACGCTCTTTTTGTGTTAGAGATTCTCTTTTATGTACCATAATACCAATTATAACAGGAAGAATCATTTCAATCAATCTTTTCATTTTTCATCTCCTCTTTTTGGTTAATTTAAAGAACTTATATTCTCCTAACTAAATTATAATATACCATTATAAATAGTAAATGTCAAACAAATTTGATGGTCCAGCTTAGAACAAAAAATAACCGCGTAAATAAACGGCTACTTTTATACTCTACTATACCCTACTATGTATTATTATACCCTTCTATGCTCCGCAAGACAGACGACGTCCGAACCTATTGGCAAATAACTAAAGATTATTTCTTTATCCCAGAATTAACAAAACCATAATATTAAAATTTACTTTATTTATCAAATAAAGTTTTCTGAATAAATGGCTTTATATCAGATTCTACTAAAATTCTCTTTATATCTGCCTTCGAAATCATAGATAAAAGTGGATTTGTTGAATTTTTAGAATCGTTTTTATCAATTATAGAAAATCCTACATATTCAATTTTCTTATCTGTCCTATTTCTAACCCAATCAATAGCAGGAATAATGTCTCCATCAGAGCTAATAACAATAGCTGTATCATATTTGTCATCAATTGCCCCAACTATTAAATCAACTGCTAATTTTACATCTATACCTTTTTCTCTATATCTTTCATATTGTATCTTTTTCAATCCCATTTTTTTAAATTTTTCGTATCCAATTACACGATTATCTATAGATATCTCTTCTATTCTTCTTCGAAGTTTACTTGTTTTTATTTCCCAATTATTTTTCTTTAAGATTGTGAAAAAAGTTGTTTGATTAGACATGGCTTTTTTGGTTCTTTTATCTCCAACTTTTTCAGGCACCGTCCCAACATAAAATCTCTTACCGTTATCTGAAATTTTTCTATTATTAGATAAAAAATGAACAAATTTATCATAATCAAAATTAATCTCTTGAAAACCAAGTTTTTTTAATACTAAATGATAAAAATTAGCACCATCAATAAAAATACAAACTCTTTCCATATTTATATTATAACATAATAAAAAAAGACCTGCACACTCCCAAAGGAGGCGCAGGCGACTTTCTATATTCAAATATAGTCTAATTTATTATGATTGTCAAGTTTTATATGTGGAAAACAATTTGGCTCCGCTGGATAGACGATGTTAGAACCTATTTTGGGATGCGGTAACCAATCGTAATTAAAAACGGCACGCCCAAACTCAAAGACGTGCCGATTATTTGTTGCTTCTCCCCGTTAGAGGAGAAAGTCAAGCGTCTATCGAGTTCGCGATACCTCAACCAGATTGGAGGACTCAGGAGTCCACTTCGGAGAGGAGGATTCCCCTCGTTATCTGCCAGTCTGGCTCCCGGCCAGGTAAGGATTCTTGAACTCGTTTCTGCCAAAATGAACTATTCTTATTATAAAGAAATTGATCGCTTAGTCAATACTTCTTAGTCTGCATCAAACAAAAAGAAAGCCAACGGCTTTCTCAAAACAAAAAGTTTGCACTATCCAACCTGGCTCCACATCGTGGACAACGTTAGAACCAATATAATGGAAGCTGGAGAGATTTATATTCCTGATTTAGCAAAATAAGTTGATTTCGTTGGCTAAACAACATTAGAACCTATTTTATAAATAGGAAAGGAGCAAATCAACTTAATAATTTGCTCCCGACTTTATGATGTTGCTAATGATTAAAACGTATACTTTTTCAATTTAACGAGCTTGCCATAACTTTCTGCCTTATCTGCTGTGTCTTGTACACCCTCGCTATCATTAACTTGAAAAGCATACAGCTCGTCTGATAAATCCATTACTTTTGTATTTCGTTCGTAATAGGTGTCTTTATCAACGACTGTATTCTTTTTGTTTTCGATAAGAGCCAAAGGGTTGGCTTTTTCCAAAGCTGTCAGCTGGACGATTAATTCCTCTGCCTGCTGGTGAGTGATTACACCCTCATTCGCTCTCTTCCGATAGTGAGCCGAGTAAAGCTCTAAGGTAACAGGTAGACAAACCTTTATTTGCGTTGCTTCTGGATTAACTTTCAAGGCCTCGTCTGTAGCAAAATAGTCTACATTCAAGGCTCCGCCCGTTACAATACCATCGCCTCGACTAATTATTTCTCGGACAGCTTGGCGAACATCGTTTTCAACCTCCTTGTTAGTCTTTCGCCAGCTCCCGCTGATAGCTACCCATTTCATATTCTATATCCTCCACATTTAAGATTCTTATACGTTCTAAAGCTTAAAGATAGCATAACATAGCATATCATTCTGTCAACGACCAATAGCTAAAAACAGCTTAACAAAGCCGTTTCTAGACCCTAGCTCCGCGTATTGGACGCGTTTAGAACCGTTAATTGGAGTAAAATGAAACAAGAACTAAAAGAATTAAGTCTTTTATATAAACAGCAATATATCAATACCTGCGTGTATTAAAGTTGTAGTTGTTAATCCCAAGACGGGTTTGTTTTTCTTGATAAAATAAGCGATGGTCATAGTTAAAATAATTTGTATAACAAATCCAAAGCTATGCCTGTACCAAAAACCAAAATCCACAAGACCCGCAAATCCCCTTATACCAATAACCATTAATATATCTGTAAACAACATTTCAAAAAGTGCGTAACCTAAACCCAAGAAGATACAATAATAAGGAAACTTGCCCCATCTGGAAACTAATAAAAACTTTATGCCCTCCTCTACAAAGCCAACAGTAATGATAAGATACGGAATTAAAATTAATAAATTATCTGGTTCTGGGATTGGGATATCAACCAACAAGGCAAATATAACGAGAAATAATGCCCCATTCACTCCCGCCAAGAAAGCTATAATAGCTTTATCTTTTTTTATCATAATTCTACTCTAACAAAAAACCGCCTTCTTGGCGATTTTTGCAATACTACATAATAAGCTAAAAACACCGTTTGATAAGGTGCTTTTGGCTGGTAACTGTTCTGATTTGCTCCCTTGGCTGGACAATGTTAGAACCTGTTTTAAGACTTATCAACCATATCCTAATCCTGTCTTCTTCCCTTAAACCATTTTATCACTCCAGTAATACCAATAATAACTACTATAAGTCCTATCATTTGCCCTCCAGGACTATCATCAATTCCAGCGTATACAAACATAAGCACACCGATTAATATTGCAAATATAAAGTATAAAATTCTACTTTTCTTCATTTTCTAATCGTAACACATAAACAAAAAATCGCCTAAATAAAGACGGTTATGAGGGCTCGCTTGGCAGGACAGCTTTCGAACTTTTAATTGGGCTAAAGCACTGCCTGTTCCAGAGTTAGTATTGAGTCAAACCAGACGATTATTGGCTATTATTTAGATTTATTCTTAACCAATATGGGCCCCATTATCATTGCGACTATTGCCCCTATCATGACTCTAAGTATCACAAAGAAAATCACCGAATTTGTTGGAGGTGATAATATCCAAAAACCAATTACGGCAATTAATCCTCCGAGAAATCCTCCGATAATTCCCCACCTTATCAGATTGTTTAATTTTTTCATATTTTAATTTTACTATTTTGCAGAGATTAATAATAGTGGATAAGTAAATAAACCAAAAACGGCTTTGCTAAGCCGTTTCTAGACATTTGCTCCGGGGGACGGACTTTGTTAGAACCTGTTTGTTAAGACACCAAGATGCTTAATTAATAATTAGTATTGAAAAATTTAATATTGAAGCGAAACTTACCCAAAGAATATAAGGTAACAAAAAATAAGCAGCGATTTTTGAAACTCTGTAAAAACTTATAATCGTCATTAAAATCGCCAGCCATAGGATAATTATTTCTATAAAAGCAAAAAGTGGAGATTGCAAAGCAAAAAAGAGAATTGACCAAAGAATGTTTAATACGAGCTGAACGAAAAATATATAAATAGCTACTCTTGCCCCTTTATAATCAAGCCCCTTGCTCCACACTAAATAAAGAGAAATTCCCATCAATAGAAAAAGCAATATCCAGACCGGAGCAAAAATCCAGCTAGGTGGATTAAAACTTGGTTTTTGGATCATACTATACCAGGTTGAAATTGCAGGCGAAGTAAATAGTGATCCAAGAACTCCTGCCCCCTGACAAGCTAAAATAGAAATTATTAGTTTTAAAATTTTCATTCCTTTTATCATATATTTATTATACCAAAAAACCACCTTGTTGGCGATTAAAAGTTTTAACCATCATGCTTGGGGTATTAAATTTGAGTTCAAAAATCGCTGCTCCGAGGGACGGACCTTGTTAGAACCTTTTTTATTTTACTTTCTTAAAAACCATTACGTAAAATAGTCTGAGATAAATTAAAATTGCTGGAGATAGAAACCACCAAAAGTTTATATCGGTCAATTTAGGAAACCAAATTGCTAAACATAAACCAAGGAGCATCCCAATCAAAATCATAAACTTTGCATCTAGCCAAATAAATAATTTTAATCTTGCGTTTACCCATTTAAACATATATTTATCAATTAATTTTTACATATCAATTATACCAAAAAATCGCCGAAAAAGCGATTTTTGTCTGGCTCCGAGCGTGGAACAAAGTTAGAACTTGGTATTTCGATAAATCCCCTTTATTGAATTTTAAAAGTCCGCTTTTTTATAAAACGGACCCTTAATCGTCATTAAAAGAATCAACTTCTTCTATTTCGAAATCTTCTAATAATTCTTTTTGAAACGGTCCAAGTTTTGGTTGAGCCTTTACTTTCTTGCCACTCAAAGCAACAGGTAGCCATTTTTTATCAGCTGGCATCATCTCATCTAGAGGCAGCTTCTTTATGTCAAACCATGTTGGTTTTAACATCTCTTCTGTCTCTTGAGATTCGCCTTGCCATTGTTTAACTAAATAAAAATGAACTTTGCAGACAAAAATTTCTCTATTGCTTTTTGTGTTGTGGAAATCAATTTCAGCTATCTTTTCAAGTTGATCTGGTAAAGCAATTACTCCTCCTGTCTCTTCTTTAAGTTCTCTCACGGCAGCTTCTCTCGGTTTTTCTCCTGGATCAATTCCACCTCCATAACCATTCCAATAACCTTCTCCTATATGTCTTCCTTTAATCCCAAGAAGTATTTTATTTTCCTTATTAAGAAAACAAACCGTGGCATGAGTTAATTCTTTTTCTTCTCTCATGTTTTAATCCTCCTTTTATTTAATTAACGTACTATTTGTATAATATCACCAAAAAATTCTAATGTCCACGCCGTCTATTAAAAATAACTGCGTAAATAAACGGTTACTTTTATACTCTACTATGCCCTACTATGTATTATTATACCTTTCTATGCTCTGCGGGCAGGACTCGAACCTTTCAAATCAAGGCCCCATAAGGGTTTTTCGGGGTAGTAAAAGGAATGATTCTGACGGGAATGGGTCGCTAAAATAAAACTTAAATGAGACACTTTGAGACACAATTTGCGTACTTTCAAGTGTCTCAAATAAGACAGTAACATGTCTTGTTATTTCTATCATTGACTTTTACAACCATTAGATATTAATATTAACAAAAGAAGATAAAAGGGCTCTTTAAAAAAACAATTAATAGATAAGAAATAATATTTTCTAACAATTCAACTCAAGGAGGATTTCAGCGTGGAAAAGAAAAAAGTAATTGATGCGGTCATAAAGATTTTTAAAGAAAAAATTGATAGTCTTAGTTCTTCATTAAAAGATACCAAGAGTAGAGCACGAGACGCTCCGGGACATAATGTTTCTCATTCTGATACATCCAAATTCCAACTCAGCAATTTGGCTCTCGGAATCGAAAAACAGGTACTGGAATATAACCAAATTCTAGGACAGTTAAAAGATTTGTCCTTAAAACTCTCCAATAAAATATCTATTGGTTCATTATTTACTCTTTATGGTATCGAAAATAACGAAGAAAAAACATTTATTATGTTATATCAAGGAGGAGGAGAAAGAATCATTATTGATAACGTTGAAATTACAACTTTATCTATTACAGCTCCAATTGCGCAAGCCTGCCTCGGCAAAGAGGTAAATGATGAAATAAAATACGGGGAGAATACATTCGAAGTCACCGAAATACAATAAAAACAAATATCGCAAATTATAAAAGCGCCTGAATAATAAGGCGCTTTTATCAACTAGAAATATTCACTACTTAAATTCAGAATTTTTCGGCTTGTCGAATTTACGTATCTTTGCGTCATAAGTTCTTTCTTCGCAATAACCCAACTTACGCTCCATAACATCTTCTAATTTGTCTTTTGTGTAATTGTCTTCCGCAACATTCGCTACCTTGGAAGCAAAAACTATAACATCGGCAACTTCTGCTAAAATCTCATCCCATTTCTTTTCTAAAACAGCCTTGGCTGTTTCTCCTACTTCTTCCATTAATTTTAACAAAGCTATCCTCATTTGTTCGTCTTTATTAAAAGTAATACCTTTCTTTTTACAAAAGTCTCTTTCCCACTTTTGAATTTCTTTGATAGTAATTTGTTTTTGAGTCATTTTTTTTATTTTTAATTAATTGCTAACTTATCATCATATTAGCACACTATGAATATTTTAGTCAATAACAAATGATAAAGGCGGACAAATATTGTCCGCCTTTCATTATATATCCTCCGTATGAAAACATTAATCAAAGTAAAGAAGAAATTTCGCGCATACCATAATTGCTTGGTTCAATAATCACGATATCAAAATTTCTTTCTTTAAAAATACCTTCAGCTTTTTCTATTGTACCGTCTGTTGTTCTGGTAAAGGCCACTAAACTCGGACCAGCTGAAGTCATCCAACCACCCTCAATATGACTTGCCTTCATCTGAAACAAAGTATCAGCCAATGCTGCTTGATAATACAGCATTTGCATAGCTTTACCGCCAAACAGAGTATAGTTATAAAAGGCATCTCCAACTTTTTTCCAGTCCCCCTGAACGGCAAATGGCATAATTTCAGTAACAATCCAGAGCGCTGATTTAGCGGCATTAATCCGTTCATTGTGCCTTTCCCAACTCATACAATTCACGTCGGTATCTGATTCTTCGGGACCGGCTACGTGGACTCTCGGAGTTCCTACTACAAACCGAACTTCTTTCGGTATTTCAACTCTAAATATCATCTCGCATTCAGATGAAGTGATGACGAAACCGCCATACTTGGCGGTGTTAAAAGATCCGCCCGTTGAAGCGCCGGGAAAGACTAAACCTTTTGCAGAATCGGCTTCTTCGACAAAGTTGTAAGCGACCAGTTTTCTCAATTCCCAAAAAGTAAAAGGTTCGCCGAGTAGTGTATTGACCGCTGTCGCTGTTAACTCTGACATCATTGCACTTGAACCAAATCCCACATGACGATAAGAATGAGCTACGGTCTCAATAGTAAATCCTCCTTTATAGTCCGTAACTTCTCTCATCATTTCTAGAATGTGTTTTACAATCAGCGGTCTTTCACTCTTAATACGATCTGTCTTCTGAGTTAAACTGGCCTTGACCTTAGTATAAGCATTTCCAGCAAAAGACATCTCGCCGGCCTTATAATCATTATTGCCGTCCGTGAATTTCAAGGCTGAATAATCAATCAATCCCACATCAATACGACACGGGCACTGAAGAATGATTTCTTCGCGATTTCCAATATTACATTTGGCGATTTTCTTCGGTTTGTAAAACATTGTTCCAGGGACACAGGGTTCAGGATTCCAAACTATCTTGTCATAATGACTTGCTTCTACTTCCATTTTCATGATTTATTATCCTCCTTTCAATCTTATTAATATCTCTTTTGCTATATCTTGCAAATCTTCCAAAGATCCTTTATTTTCAATCGTTATATCCGCCATCGCCAGAAGATGATCAACTAAACCAGTTTCTGATTTTTCATCTGCTATTACCCTTCTGAACGCGTTTTCATCAACGCTATCTCTCTGTTCCAATCTTCCTTGGCGCTCCTGTAATCTAGCGACTACCTTAATAACGACGGACTCCTGACATAATTCCAATATTCTCTTAACCTCGTCTGTCCTTCTTGGACCGTCCAATAACAAAAAGCCAGTCTCGTTTAAAACCTGAAGCATATAGGGGATTTGCCAATAAGGATCTTCTCCATATTTTTCACTTGCTATCTGATGAATAGTATCATGATTAATCGGAAGTCCCCTTTCGGTAATAATATCAATCATTAAACTACTCGAAACAAACCAATTGTCCGGCATATCAAGGAATTCAGATAAAGTACTTTTTCCCGCGCCAGATTCACCTATAAGTATAATAACTCTGGTCTTGCTGTTTAATTTTGACAAATCTCCATATATTTTCATGTCACCCCCCTTCTTCTACATATTTAAATGTTAATGTCCTTTGACTATACTTTAATAATAAAACACAGAAATGTCAATAGCAGTATGAATCTGTGAGTTATCTACTTACCCACTCTGGACTTTACCCGTTTATTCCGGCTTCCTTGTACTGTATGGAAAATCAAGCACCAATCAACCAAACAATTCCTGTCCGTTATTGCCTCTATGCTAGAAAATCAACTGAACAGGATGAGCTTCAAGCTCTTTCCATTGACTCTCAAATTAAAGAAATGCTGGATATCGCTAATTCTGAAAAGATAGAGGTAATAGAAATTAGAAAAGAAAGTCATTCTGCGAAAGATTCGGGCCAAAGGCCAGTTTTTAATCAATTAGTTATTGATATTAGAGAAGGCAAATTTAATGGTATTCTCTGCTGGGCCCCGGATCGTCTAAGCCGTAATGCCGGAGATTTAGGATCTATAGTAGATTTAATGGATCAAGGTAAGATATTAGAAATTAGGACTCATGGACAGAAATTTATTAACAGTCCAAATGAAAAATTTCTTTTAATGATTCTTTGTAGTCAGGCTAAACTTGAAAATGATCACAAAGGAGAAAATGTAAAACGAGGGCTTCGAGCTAAATGTGAACAAGGATTTAGGCCCGGAGCTTCGCCTTTGGGATATATCCATGATAAATACGCAGATAAAGGTAAGAGAAGAATATTCTTAGACCCCAAAAGATCTCCCTATATCAAAAAGATGTTTGAAAAAGTAGCTCATGAACAATGGAGTGGCCGAGACTTATTAAGATGGATTAAAACAGAAACAGATTTAAGGACTAGGAATAATAAGAATGTGTCTTTAAGTATGGTTTACAAGATTCTAAGTGAGCCATTCTATTATGGTGAATTTGAGTATCCAGTTGGAAGCGATAAATGGTACAAAGGAGCTTATGATCCGATTATCTCTAAAACTTTATTTCAAAAAGCAAGGACTCAATTAGATAGAGATAATATTCAAAGACATGAATGTAAAGAATTTGCTTTTACCAAACTAATGAAATGCGGATTATGCGGTTCTGGAATTTGCGCTGATGAGAAGTTCAAAAAACTGAACAATGGTTCAGTTAAAAGGTATGTTTACTATGGTTGTAGCCGATCAAGAAATCTGAATTGTAAATGCGGATATTTAAGAGAAGAACAACTAATCGAACAATTAAGTAAGATATTAGATAAAATAGACCTGGATGAATTAGGAATACAGAATCAGTTCAAAGAAGAATTTGAGAGGTATAGTAGGTTTAATAAAATCATATTAGGTATTGATGATAATAAGTTTGAGAAGCAAAAAGAAGTTAATCTTAGAAATTATGCTAAATATCTCTTGAAAGATGGTTCCCTGATCGAAAAAAGAAGCCTGCTTTCGTGTCTTAAAAGCAGACTAGTAATGAAGAATAAAGAAATTACTTTATGTCCTTGATTCTTTTTTTAGATATTTCAATATATTTTTTATCTTGCTCAATTCCAATCCAATCCCTCTCTAATTTTTTAGCCATCACAGCTGTCGTTCCACTTCCTAAAAATGGATCAAGTACAACATCGCCTTTATTAGAAGAAGCAATAATAATTCTCTTGAGCATTTCTTCTGGTTTTTGTGTTGGATGTAATGCTCGTCCATTTTTCCCTTTTATTCTCTCTTTGCCTTGTACTAATGGCAAAGACCAAACATCTCTCATCTGTTTTATTGATCCATCTTTTTGTTTTTCAGGATTTATTTTTTTTAATTCTTCATAATTGAAAATCCATTTTTTACCCTTCACTGCCCAAATAACAAATTCCGTAGAATGAGTAAATACACGCCTTGTCATATTCGGCATTGCATTTGCTTTATGCCAAGTAATAATGTTGTTAATTTTAAAACCCAATTGTTTCAAAACTATCATTACCTCTCCAATATTATGATAACTACAAGCAATGTAAATTGAACCTATATTCCGTAAGACTCTATGACATCCACCAATCCATTTTCTTGTAAACTGCATGTATTCCGGAGCTGTTATTTTGTCCCATTTTTCATTAACCATATACCAGTCTCCACCGGTTTTATTTCCTTTCCACTTTAGTCCATTGCCAGATAAATTATAAGGTGGATCAGCAAAAATAAGATCAATAGAATTTTCATCAACTTTTGCGTTAAGTATTTTTACACAATCTCCATTATAAATAATATTTTTTTTCATATCTCTATTTAAAAATTAATGCTTTTTTGCCACAAAGAAATGATGTTAGGAATATTTTGTAACCATTTATTTGAATCATTAAAAGAATTCGAAGAATCTAAAATTTCATCGTACAAACGAGAAATTTCACCATGTTTCAAAAATTTATTTTCTGTTTTTATTTTAACCAAAATTTTCAAAATCGAAACAAAATGACTTATTGATAATGGCACAATTTTCTGCTTCTCTCCCTCGTACTCATATTTTATTGCTGTCCAAAAAGTATTTATCGTATCCCTATGAAGTATTGGGGCTATGAATAAACAATAAGACGTCTTGTCTAAATGCTTGTTTTCAAAATCTCTCAAATGTCTCATTACTGGTTGCCCCTCGTTGTACCACTGATCCCGACTTTTTAACATTGTAACTTCACAAATAGCATTGAAGCTTTCATAAAAACATTCAATGTCCGGAGTATTTGCAGGAGCAGTAAAAGTTGGTTCGTTATCATCTCCAACAGGATAGTTTGGCTGTATTTTTAACGCATCGTTTAGAGCATGCAAACAAAGGGCAGATAATTTTTCAAGCAATATTGGTCGATCGTCAAAGTCAAAAATATTTTCGAGATCTTTAATATAAGATCTGATTTGTTTTGTACCTTGAGATTTCTTATGATCTTCTTCGTTTTGTAACAATCTTCTATATGATCGTAATTTTACAATATAATTTTTCAATTTATCATTTTGCATTTCCTGATAGTTCTCAATTCCCATGCTTTTTTTCTTTAAAATAGTTTCATGCGTTTTTATTTCATCAACAAGTTTTTCAATAATCTCAATATATTTTTCTTTTGTTTCCCAAGGAAGTTGAGGTTGTGAAATATCAGAAATGTAGTCCAGATATTTTTCTTTTGATTTGAAAGATTTTGATTGCGCATTATCAAAATTAAGTAAAGAATTGATTTCAACAGATCTTCTCGGTTCTAAATCAATATAAAAACCACCGCCACGAATATTAATATATCGTGTCAGACGAAAATATCGAATCGCATTATCTCCATAGTCTCGTAAATTATTTAAAAGACTAGAAATCTCCGCTTGATCTGTAGAATTAAGAAATTTACCTGCAAATTGTTTTTCATAGTTTTTTAAAATAACTCTTTGTTCTTGTTTGGTTTTTCCTGATAATTTAGTTCGCAAATCAATAATTTTCTCTGCATATGTATTAATATTTTGATAATGCACTAAAATTGGAACAAAAAGAGAAAACTCCTTTTTGCTAATTCCTTTTGGTTTGTTCCCGCGAGAAATTTCTTTTTGGTTAACTGTATTTATTAAATGCAATGTTCCGATAAAGGGTTTAATATCGTAATTTCCATTATCCGGATAATCCCGACTATCAGGATTGGGAATCTGCCATTTTAAGAAGCTTCTAAAAAATATTTCTCCGAGGTCAAAATCGTCTTTTAAAAATAATTTTCCTAGTGCTGTAATAGTTACCTTGCCATCTATTATTGCCACTAAACCTATTTTCTTAAGCGGATTTATAGACTGTCTTCCACGCATTGCGGGATCTTCATAATTTTTTGCATTGAAAATTTCCTCTGCCTTCTTAAAAGAAATTTTTCTCGACGTGTCATCAATTAGGTTAATCTGATTTTGAGAAAGTCCATTGTAAAATTGACGCTTCCCATATCCATAGACTCTACTTTGAATTAAATAGACTTGATATTTCTTCTGATTTTTTAAGTTCCATTTTGAATTTTCAAGCTGTTGCAAAACAACCAAGAAATTTCTCAATCTCTCAGGATTTCGCAGTGTAGTTGTAATTGACCAAGGTTTTTTCATAATTATTTTACTACTTTACAATAGAAAATACGTTCCGCATTATTTTCTCCATTGCTCTTTCCAGTTGTAAATGCCTTATAATCTTTCTCGAAAATTTCTACATCGCCTTTTTGATTCAATATTTGCAAAATTTCATTATCACTTATTCTTGCATTTGATCGCTCGTCTTTTGAGTCTCCTGTATTATTATAGGAAAGCAAAATATGTTTACAGTTTGCATTTTTAATTAAATCTGTAAATACTCGTGTCGCAGCTTTAAGACAATAAGCACTTTTTATATGTGAACGATCCATTTTTTTCCCAATTCCAATAACTTTTGGTTTTTTCCATTCTGCCAAATTTTCTAAAAGATGATATGCATCAGAATATTGTCGCGAATTATAAGGAGGGTCAATATATAAAACATCGCAATAAATTTTTCTAACAAGCGTATTCGCATCTTCTTTATATATCTCATTATTTTTATTATGAGAATAATAAATATCAGGGATTAAGAGTTTTATTGGTCGCAACATATCTAGCTTCTTACGAAAAGCATCATAATGACCAACAGTATTTGCAACCTTATCCATCGCATAAAGCAAAGAACAAATCAAAACATTTTTTTCATTCTCATCTTCTGTAATTTTTTCAATTTCTTCTCGTATTATTCCAATTTTTCTTGCATTTTCTTCTAAAAAATATGTTCCTCCAAAATGTTCTGAAAAATAATTTTCATTATCATTTTTTAAATTATTGAGATAATTTATTTTTTCTGTAATATTTTTTTGGATATCTTTAGTAGATCCTAAAAATGCTTGCAAACAAGCATAATTTGCAGAAAGAAAATCATTTGAAATAATCTTAATTTCTGGATTATTGAATCTCTCTCCGACAACGCCAGTACCAGCAAAAATATCACAAAAAGAATCTACCGAACCGCATTTTTCAGAAATTATATCTTCTATAAACCCAAGTAATTTATATTTATTTCCCAAGTATCGTCTATTTTGTAATTGAAAATATCCACTTTTGGATTCTTGTGGTTGGAAATGATGTTTTTCTATTTTTTGGATATTGACTTCATATGCAGGTTTTTCAATTTCCAATAAATCAAATAATGTCGCTTGTACTCCGTCAGCGACATAATCAAAACCTTTATTTTGATTTTTTAATTTTTCATAAAAACTACAGTGTCCACTCTCTGAAATAATAATGAAGTCAATCACTGGTATTCCCATTATTCCTCCTGCTTGTGTGATTTTCTCAACAATTTGAATATCTTTCTCGCTTGGTGATGAATCTCCTGATGGATGATTATGTATTAGAATCACACTTGCAGCATTTATTTCTGTCGCAGGATAAAAAACTTCTCTCGGATGTATTAATGTTTTATCGAGAAGCCCAACACTAACAACTTCTTTTTTGAGTAAAACATTTCTCGCATCAAGATACAAACAAACAAGATATTCCCTTTTCTTTCCTCTTAAATCATAAGTAAGAGATAAAACATCTTTAGAATTTTTAATAGCTATTTCATTTGTTTTCCCATCTGTATAATATCTTTTAACTAAAGAAATTGCTGACGCAATTTGTAAGGCCTTTGCTTGTCCAATCCCAGAGACTTTTTGCAAATCATTAACTGTAATATTCAAAAAGTTTTTACCAAACTTTTTAATAATTTGTTGTGATAATTTCTGAACATTTTTTCCTTTAATCCCGCTCCCAAGTAAAATTGCCAAAAGATCACTTTTTGAAAGTGCTTCGGGACCTTTTTTAAGAAATCTTTCCCGTGGTCTATCTACTTTTGGAATATCTTTTATTTTTACCACAATACTAATATAGTTTTTATATATTTTTATAATTATAACATACTATTAGCTTAATAAAAAAGCCTGCTTTCGTGTCTTAAAAGCAGACTAATGATAAAGAATAAGGAAATATTTATCACCTGACAATTAATTTCAGTCATCGATTTCTACTAGTTGACCTAATGACGAAATCATCGGCAATAAAGTAGGAGAAATTGCCTTTGTAAAGAAAGAAATTCTATCATAAATTGACATTTCATCATTCTTTTGAACAAGGCCATCATCCTTTTTTCTTTTTTCCTCAAAATCGAGCAATGATATCCCTAACAAAACCATCCCATATTCAAATCTAGCCTCTAGAAGCTTTGGGTCTATTTTTGCAGATCCCTTTATTTCAGTCTGAAGATATACATTGTCCATATTGATAAAAAATACATATCCTTCTTCCGCTGCATCCTTCACTAAAAGTGCGCTATCCTGTTTGAATTTATATTCTTCCCATTCATCTTTTCTAACCCTAATCACCGTAGGAATATCAAGATAAGATGAGCTTTGTCTATCATGTCCTTCATCATTATTTAAAGAACGCTTTCTTTTCCCTCCACCATTTTCTGTATTTTTTTGCAAATGATCAATTTTAATAAAAAATTCACTTAAAAATGGTTCCACTCTTGTAATATCTGATACTTTAACCTGAAAACATAATTTATCGCCAACTTTCACATCCTGAGGCAAACTTATGGTTAATGTAGCTAATCCATTCCATAAATTTAATGAATAATCTTTTATAGGAGAACCTTTGATTTCCAAAACTAGATCCCCAGGTTCCTTATCTCGGTTAAAATAATCGTTTTTTGCGTCCGTCTCATATTGAATACGAAATCTTCTGTTAACAGGACATGATTTGGGATTTTTCTGAGAGTAATCTTTAGATAGTTTAAAATAAGTAGGAAATTCTTTACCATCAAATCCTCCTTGCTCCTTAACATCATCTAGTTTAAAAGGATTTTTAATTCTCGTGCCATGTAAAAAGAGACTAGTAAGCGATGGAGATTTTTTAATAATATTTTCTAATACATCTGCTAATGGCTTAGAATCTTGTAATTTGTCTTTGATATCTTCTTGTCTGCGTTGCGATCTCAGTGCCCTTAATCCTTGGTGATTTCTAATTACATCTTCTAATTGTTTTTCTATTTCATTTTGCAATGGTCCACCACCAAGCCTATCGCGGCTATTCATAAATAAATCTTCTTGCATTCTTCTATCTATTTTTGAACAATCAACGACCATTAAAATACTATCAGACAAATATGACATACCTACATTTTTACGTTCAAAAAAACTTTTAGATAAAAAACCTTGAGATTGACCATTTACGGTAAAAATTACACCTTCTGTTTTGGCATATTTATCTCTTTTTCCTTTTTTAAACACGTATAAACGAAAATCCATCTTTTGTCCTCTTATTGTTATCTCTCCTGAGCTTGGAGGAACAAACCCCTCTTCAAGGTTCTCCCTCTTATCTTCATCTAATCTAACCGTTAATCCAGAAAGTGTTGCTTCATATGAATGTGCTTTATATCCCTTTCGTCTTTCTGTCATTCGAATTGGTAATGCTATATCTGGCATTAAAAGAGATAATCGATAATAAGGATCTAATATAAGAACTGTCTTTAAACCAGTTAACTCGTATTCATAAAGTTTTACAAATGTCCCAAAACTAAACGGATCACCATAGGCCTCAGGATATTTTCTCGGCAATAAAGGAATGCTTTTTGCTATAAAAGACAATATATTGCCGCCTGGAGCAAGATAAGTAAACACTGAACTTTTCATTCCTTCTCTTGGGTCCTCTCTTCTAATTATTGTGATTCCCCATTTACTCTCTGAATTGCTAGATATCTGAGGATCTCTCCTTGAAATTAATAAATGCAATCTATATTCAGGACTACCAAATCTTAAAACACCGCTTCCTCCCATTCCGAATTTTCCCTGTACAAAAGGAATTTTAATCTTATTATTTTTAGTAAGCGTCAAAAATGTTTTAGGAATTTGCTCAGGCGTTTGTCCTTCCCCCTTATCAATAATTGCATATGAAGGGTTTTTCCCACTCCCTTTTCCGCCAGTAGCAACAAGTAAAATATTCTCCGAAAGAATTACTCTTTGAGAAGCATCAATACTAGACAACTTACCATTATAAATTTTGAAAAAATCTTTTTGTGCTTCAGCTATACTTTTTGGGGCATTCTCTCCGTCTGGCTTAATTCCCTTTCTTAAACATTCACGCATCATTACTGCATCAACAGAATTAATTATCTTCTCTACTAAGGCGGTATCGGCATTGCTCTGTTGATTACCAATTGTTGAATAATTTATTGGATTATCATCATATTCTCGCCAAGCATTTTCATCTGACCAAAAACCCGCCTTCTCTAAAATAGAAATAACATTTTTTTCCGTATCGGACTTTGCAAGTGAGACTGCAAGATTTTTGATTTTTTCATTATTCATAATTTAAATTCTTTATTTTTGGGAAAGTGGAATTTTGCTTTGGTTTCTCTTACTTTATGCTCAACTTCCGAAAAAATTTTATTAATCTCTTCTTCGTTATAGGAATAAGCACTCCTATTAGAACAATTACCAAGAACCTTAATTCTTTTTAAGACTTCATTCGTCCGATAAACTGCTAATCTTTTAAATCTTTCTCTTTTAATGTTTTGATTTTCTTTATTCATATTTATATCTATAGTAAATACTATTATTACTTATAAGGATATTATATCCTTATATTATTGTCAATACCCTGCCTGTGAATAACTCGTATTGTCCCAAAACAAAAAACATCTCAATATGAGATGTTTCTGACCCAAACAGGTCTCTCGAAAGACGCACATGCTTGCTCCGCGGGTAGGATTCGAACCTACAACCAATTGATTAACAGTCAACTGCTCTACCATTGAGCTACCGCGGAATAATATTTAATTGTTAATAAATTTTTCAATATAAACTCTTTTCTTATAACTTTTTAATCTTTTTTCTAATTTTATAGCATCTGATCTATTTTGACATTCTTTACTATAAATCAATTTCCACGGCATACCTAACTTAGTAAATTTACTTCTACCAGTATTGTGTTCTTGGACTCGTTTCAATAAATTATTTGTTTGCCCAATATAATATGTCTTTTTATTAATGCTTTCTAAAATATAAACGTAATAATTCATAACCATTGAGTCCCGATCCCGATTTTAATCGTGGATCGAGGATCCTCGAAAATTCTAAAGAATTTTCGGGACTACCCGCGGAATAATATTTAATTGTATTGTTATTTTACTCCATAATTTAATAAAACGTCAAGTGTCTGTTGAGCGCATTTTTCCCAAGAAAATTTCTGTGCTTGAATAAATCCCTTGTTGATTAAATTTTGTCTTAAATTTTCATCAGTCAACCCATTATAAATCCCTTCTGAAATTTCATTAATATTAGAATTATCTTTGATGTAAATTGCTGAATCCCCTGCTACTTCTGGAATAGAAGTAACTGGACTTGTTATAACTAATGTCTTACAGGCCATTGCTTCCAAAACAGGCAAACCAAAACCCTCATAATCAGAAAGCCAAATCAATAAATCAGCTGCGTTATAAAGCAGAATTAAATCTTTTCCGCTTAGATAATCCTGATGCAAGATCGCTTCTCGATTTAATTTTTGATTAACTTGTTTAATTAATCTATTAATATCAATAAATGGAGATGTATGATTAATGCCAATAATTAAAAACTGATAATCTGTTGATTCTTTAGCTATCTTTTCAAAAGCTTTAATTGTTTCCGGCAAATGCCTACGATTGAAAATAGAACCAATATAGAAAATAAACTTATTCCTAATCTGATACTTGTCTTTTATCTTTTCTATTTCATCCTGATTATCGATTGATATAAAAGACTTATCTACTGCTTCAGGCGTTATAAAAACTTTATCTGGATTAATATTATAATGCTCTATCACCTCTTTTTTACTGTATTCTGAAGGAACAAAAATAATCTTAGCTTTTTTAGCAGAAATTTTAGAAAACTTCTTAAGCAAAATCTTGTCCCAAAAGCTTGGCCAATCATATAATTCTGAATGCGCTTGATAAATTATGTCATGCAAAGTAAGAGCAATCTTGCCTTTATAAAATATTGGAGCAATATATCCTGGACAAAAAAGCCAATTAGCTTTATCTTTTTTTACTGCTTTTGGCAGTCCATAATGCATGAACAAAGCGTTGCTTGAAATATTAAGGAGTTTTTTCTGGAATTTATCAGATAAATCAATATCTTTAGGAATTTCTGATTTAAAGTATAAAATAAATTCCAAATCAACTGGAATGTTTAATTGATTCCAATTATCAAGCAAATTTACTAGATAACGGCCAACTCCAGTTCTTCCCCCTTCTAAATTATGCGCATCAATTCCAATTTTCATACTTATTGTATCTTTTAAAATAAAAATCCTTAATGCCTAATAAAATATACTTGGCCCAAGTCCGCTTTTTTGGAAAAAAAATCAACTTAATTATCTGTTTAATAATCCGCTGCCAAGCATTTAAATGAACTAATGGCTTAATATACCAAGGAGCGTATTTTCGAGCCATAATCAAACCATTTCTAATATGATAATAAATATACGAAGAAGAACCCTCAATAGAACTTTTTGAACATTTATGCCAGATTCTGGCTTCTGGGACAAAAATACATTTAAATCCAGCTTTCTGCGTCTTTAAAGACCAGTCAGTATCTTCATAGTATAAAAAATACTCTTCTGGCATTAAGCCAATCTTTTCTATAACTTCTTTCTTTATTAAAAAACAGCAGCCAGTAATATATTCTGATTTTTGTATTTCTGGTTTATCATACTGCCCCTCATCTATTTGGCCATATCCATTCATTGTCCCCCTGTTGTATAGCCAATTAATTTGTCCGCCAGCAAACCAGATTCTTTTTGTCTCATCAGCAAAATAAATTTTAGGGCCTAAGATGCCAAAATTACTATTGCTTTCCCCTGCTTCAATTAATTTACTTAAAAAACTTCGACTAACAACAGTATCATTATTTAAAAGCAAAACATAATCAGCTTCATATTCTAAAGCGTATTTAATGCCAACATTATTCCCGCCGGAAAATCCCAAGTTCTCTTTATTGTAAATAATCTTAATACTCGCCTCTGGAACAGCTGGCCGCTGGTTTGATCCATTATCAACAATGACTACCTTATAATTGGGGTAGTCATTGTTTTTAAGCGATTCTAAACATTCTAAAGTATCCGGCCAATTATTCCAATTAAGGATTATAATAAAAACCTTGGGCAACATAAAATTACCTTAGAGTAGCTAAAATAATTATAATAATTCCCAGAAAACATAAGCTATAAAGCAAAGTGTAAACAGAAACAAGCAAGGCTTCTTTAATTTTCTGCTTTAAAGCCAGATAAGCCGGGTAGCCGAAAACAATTGAACCGGTTATAGCCGCGGAAATAACCAAAAGAACCAGCACAAAAACAACGTTCATAAATCCTGGCCGGCCAAGAAAAAAATCATTGCTATACCAAATAAACGAACCGATTAAAAAACAATAAGCAATTAAGCCCAATGATTGGAACAAGCCAATTAAAGATAATTTTGTTTTATTCATTTTTTTATTAATTTATTAATTAATTCCTAAAAGTTCGACCTCGAAAATAAGATTGGCATTAGGCAGAATAGGTCCGCCTGGCGTGCCAGTTTCTCCATAGCCGAATTCTGAGGGAATATACAATCTTCTTATTTCCCCAACTTTCATTCCAACAACTCCTAAATCCCAGCCCTTTATTACCTGACCAGCTCCTAAAGTAAAAGTAAAGGGCTGATCTCTGTCTAGACTTGAATCAAATTTAGTTCCATCTTCTAAAACACCAACATAATGAACTGTTACTTCATTCCCATTCTCAGCTACCTGGTCTGTTCCTTGTTTTAATATTTGAGCTGTTAATTCATCGAAATTCAGCTGAGCTTGTTGCTTTGTTTGTTCTGCTTCTGCTTGATTCTCGCCAGGCAAAACTAATTCTTCTTCATTATCAAAAGAACTAGTCCCTTCAAAATAATCCTTTTGAGTAAAACGATACAGGAAATAAAAGCCTGAAACAATTACTCCTAAAATAATAATTGAATAAATAATATTTTTCATAATTTGGCTGCCGATATTGGACGAGGTCAGAACCTCTTTATCTGATATATCTACACTTCAGTTACAATCGGCAAAGTAATGATAAATGTCGTTCCTTTGCCTTTGCCTTCGCTTTCCGCCTCTATCTTGCCCTGATGAGCCTCAATATATTCCTTAGCAATATACAAACCTAAACCAGAACCATTCTGATGAATTCGTTCCGCCTCTGTTCCTCGGGTAAATATTTTGAATAATTTTGACTTATCAGCCTCAATTATGCCCACGCCTGAATCTTTAACCGTGATTCGAATTAAATCTTTTTGCGTCTGCTGATCTCTAATGATTTCTGTATTAACCACCACACCACCCTTTTCCGTATAAAGAACAGCATTATCAACAATCTTTTTAAGAGCTTTTTTTATTAAACCAGCGTCTAATAATATTTTGGGCAATGGCTTGGCTGGTTTTTTGAACTCTAATTTGATTTTCTTTTGCTTAGCTAAAATTAATATTGGACTAATTACCTTATTTACCAATTCTCCCAAATTAGTCGGTTCAAGATCTGGACTAGGTTTGCCATCAACTAAATCTTGGGCATCTAAAATATCGTCTAAAATTGTTTCCAAGCGGTCAGCTGAAGAATAAATTTTATCAATTGCTTCTTCTCTTTTCGCTTTACCCTCTATTGAACCCTCCACCAACATTGAAAGCATGCCTTTAATAATAGATGTTGGAGTTCTTAACTGATGGTTTACCACTCTTAAAAACTCTGTCTTCATTTGAGAAAGAGCTTCGTTTTTCTTTAATAATTCCTCTAAACGATTGCTTTTTTCTCTGATTTCTTTTGTTTGTTCGCTAACCCTGGACTCCAGATTTTTACTAAAGTCTTGAACTTGAGCATAAAGCTGGGCATTTTCAATAGCCAATGAAGCCTGACTGGATAAAGTTTCTAATAAATCTAAATCCTGCACAGAGTAGGCCTCACCCGATAGTTTCTTGCCCAAGACAATAATGCCTCTTAACTTGTCTTTACTTATTAAAGGCAAACATAATTCGGCTTCTATTCTTTTCATATTGGATTGAAGATTGACCAATCTTTGCTTTATTTTCTCATCTCTAGCGTCTCTAATTTGCAAACCCAACTCTTCATAAATAACTGGCTTTTGAGTTGTTTCTAATCTTTGAGTCAAAAAATTATCTTTTACCAAAGAAATACCATTATCCACTCTAAAACCCGTAACATTTTGAATGTGATATCGGCCCGAAGATTCTTCTCGCAACAAAACACCAACCCTATTAAGCTTCATAACATTAATCAGTTCCTGAACAATTTTTTGGGTTAGTCCATTCAGATCAAGAATAGTAGTTAGCTCGTTGCTCAAGCTCTTAATCGTTTCTTGATAAGAATAAACTGAATAAAAGAAGTATTTATTGGCTATCTTAAGATAAAGATTAGTCAAGGGATGGAATAGCCCGGCAGATATCACGGCAATTATTAATATTTCTATACTATGCGACAGATGCCAAAAACGAGCTAAGATATAATGAAAACCGAAAACCAATCCTACCACCGTAGCAAAAGAGGATGAATAAACAAAACTTTGTCGAGCGACTATCCTAATATCCATTAGTCGATATCTGAAAATCGCGTAAGCTGAAGCGCCGACAAAGAACAAAGAAAAGTAAGTGCTTACCCAGAAAAATTTTGAATTACCAGTTGCTAATGGCAAAACTACATCAAACAATATAGCCAAAACCGAATAAACAATCATGCTGATAAACACATAAAGCAATTGCATTCTGGTTATCCCTTCTGATTTAAGGAATTTTTTAATCCAGAAATAAGTAATCCAAATAACTGCTAGACCTGTGTATATGCCGAAATATAAATAAGCGGGACCCAAAATGGTTTCTGGCCCCCATGATTTATCAACCACCTCTTTAACCCAATAGTCGGTCCCGAATAGAATATAAATAAAGACTGGCGTAAAAAGAAGAAATATTGTTGGAAATAATTTTTCTTTTACCTCTAAAAATAACTTAAAGAAATAAGTCCAGGCTAAGATTAGACAAAGAACAAAGAAATAAACAATTTTAATCCATAATTCACTGTCATAGATAATTGGTCTAACATAAAAATACATACTGGCCGACCAAACAGATAAGGTAAGAGCAATGCTAAAAAAAGACCGGTTCAGCTTGCTCCTTGTATTCCTGGCCAAAACAAAAACGCCAATTATTAAATTAAGCAAAGATACAATTAAAATCGTGTCCTTAATATCCATATGGGCATTATAGCATTTTAGAGAAAACAGAAAAAGAGGACCAGCTTGGCTGATCCCCTTTGGACAACATTCCGAAGACGCTGTCATTGTTTTTGCGCCTTAACGAAAACGCAAGTATCCAGAAAGGTTTTTTCCGCGATCTTAATAAGACCGCCGTTCTGCTCCACCAGTCCTACAAATTCATCGTGAGTAGGATAAACTACATCCCCTTTCTCGATGAATTTATCCCAAACGTTCAACCCGCGAATCAGCTTGAGATGCAGGGCCCAGAACAGGCCAACTGGATGAAGTACGAGTTCAATGGGCACTTGACTGCGAAAACATGAAGAGAATTTCTTGCCGTGGATAAAATAAAGAAAATACCCATAGCCCCCCGGTTTCATTATCCGAAAAGCTTCTTTGACGCCCAGCTTCCAACCTCGGTGCGGCATATAACAGCCAGCAAAGACATCGAAAACCACATCAAAGCTTTCGTCTTCAAAAGACAGATTTCTCATATTGTCCTTCTGAAAGACAACATTTCCAGGATTCCCTAATTCCTCCCTGGCCAAGTCCAGCGAATCCTGCGAAATGTCAATCGCATAAATCCTGCCGCCGTTCTCGCTGACCTGCATGTGTTTCAGAATATTGGCCACGTTCCGACCAGAGCCACAGCCCATTTCCAGAATCTGCGCGTTCAATACCCGAACAACTTGACTGAATATCCGTTTATTCAACTGCCTGAAGCAACGCAGTCGAGTAGCCATTTTGTGGAATCGCTCCAGATAATAGCGATTCCAAAAGCTTTCTCCGTCATCCTTGGCTACTTCCACAATGCCCGCTTTTGCCAAAATCTCTTCCATCTCTGTCATTTGCCTACCTCCTCTTATTCTATATAATATATTATCCTATTTCTTTCTATTTAAATATTAACGTCCTATCCTTATATTAAACTAGAAACGTCTAATTTGTCAAGCTCAACTAATCAAAAACCCTGACTCAACCTAACATCTCTTTTAATTTTCCTTTACTAAAATGCTTCCTTGCCGGCTCCAGAAGATTGATTAAATAATCAGCGACAAAGTTTTTCAAATCCTCTGGATGTAATTCCCCACTCTTGAACTCCTCTTTTAGCTCATCTGCACCTTTTATTTCCAAATCACCGCCATATTTTGGTTCACGCTTAATAGTTATTATCTTTTCTCTGCTAAAAATTAAATATTCTGCCCAATCAATAACTGGATTAAATTCTACTTCTTTTTCTGGACAGAAGGCCTATCCTACTTTTCGCTTTATCTCCTCTGACGAATCATGAATAAAAACACAGCCATCTGGTTTTGACTTGCTCATTTTCATTGATGACTATAACTCTTATTCATCTGTTTCATTTGATATAGGCTAGATGGGCAGTTTTTGACCTCTGTAACAATTTAATGTATCTCTTAATTCTATTATCATTATAAATCTAACAGGTTGCTGTACTTCAAAAAAAACTTCTTTATTTCTAAGTTTATTAAAATAGGAATTTAAAAAACTACTAAGACGATTTACTTGTCTTAAAATTATAAATGAATTATTTATTAACTTTTTTGAATAATCCAACATACATTTTCCCTCTCCAGCCATGGGGTTTGTTATATATAATTTTTCTAATTAATTCAAAATCTTGAGTTATTTTTTTTATCATACTTTGTGTAATTTTATGAGGCTCAGCAATCGTTGGAGGATGATTAATATCAACATTTAAAACAAAATAACCATTAGTTCTTAAGATTCTATAAATTTCTTTTACTACTTTAATAGGATTAGAAACATGATCTAAGCTATTACGAGATATTACCACATCAGCATATCCATCTAAGAGCGGAATCTTCTCGGCGGGTAAGTTTATATATACAACATCAGAATCTTTCAACAAGAGATTATGCTTTTGATATTCTTGAGCTATAGGATCTATAGCAATTTTAATCTTAGCATCACTGGCTTCTAACAACCCCATGGGACCTGGTCCAATATCAACTACAATCTT
>Ga0307421_1000051_pt1 | contig 67329 bp, 49 predicted proteins | sample SalMarWE160270MG_FD_202163 | JGI IMG/M metagenome (GOLD analysis project Ga0307421, IMG submission 202163) | Salt marsh sediment microbial communities from the Plum Island Ecosystem LTER, Massachusetts, United States - WE1602-70 | ecosystem: Environmental > Aquatic > Marine > Intertidal zone >... | reverse complement strand
TATTAAAAGTAATCAAACCAATGATGAGGAATTACTTTTAAACAAATTCCGCGGAGATCCATTTACATAATAATTAATGAATTGTGCCGTTTTATGTGATATTGAGGCAAAAGTTATGCATTAGAATTACAGAACCATCGTTTTGTATTTACCAAAATATTATGTATTTTAAATAATTGATTAGCGTTCAGCGTTATAGAAACAAAAAAAACTTATTAACCATTACAACATTTTTAGCAAAACATTTGTTAATAATTTGAATGAAGGAAAATTCGAGTAAAGTAGAAGTTTGAATATAAATACAGGTTGGAATTATGAGGCAGTTAAAAATTACGAAATCAATTACGAATAGAAACAGTGATTCACTGGAGAAATATCTGCACGATATTGGCAAAGAAGAATTAATAACGCCGGAAGAAGAAGTTGATTTAGCCAGAAGAATCAAAAAAGGAGATCAGGAAGCATTGGAAAAACTTACCAAAGCCAATTTAAGATTTGTTGTGTCTGTAGCTAAACAATATCAGCATCAGGGCTTAAGTCTGCCTGATTTAATCAACGAAGGTAATCTGGGGCTGATTAAAGCCGCTAAAAAATTTGATGAAACCAAGGGGTTTAAATTCATATCTTACGCTGTATGGTGGATCAGACAGTGTATTTTGCAGGCTTTGGCAGAACAATCAAGGATCGTTCGGTTGCCCCTGAACAAGATCGGGGCACTGAACAAGATCAACAAAGCGTTCTCGAGGCTTGAACAAGAGCATGAGCGTGATCCCTCACCTGACGAAGTTGCAGAAATTCTTGAACTGCCGGAGGACAAAATTGCAAGCACACTGGAATTGTCAGGAAAGCACCTTTCAGTGGATGCGCCTTTCCATGAAGGCGAAGATAACAGCCTGCTTGATGTATTAAGTAATCCGGAAAATCCGACAACCGATAACAGCCTGATCTCGGAATCACTGACCAAGGAGATTGAACGCACATTAAACACCTTGCCTGAAAAAGAGAACAATGTAATACGTTCCTTTTACGGTATAGGCAAAAAACAAATGTCACTTGAAGAAATTGGTGATTCAATAGGGATCTCACGCGAACGCACAAGGCAGATCAAAGAAAAAGCCATCAAGCATCTTCGGCAACGTGCAAAAAATAAATTATTGCGAACCTATCTTGGTTAAGTTTATTCATGTACCAACATGATAAAAAACCGGCTCTGAAAAAGCCGGTTTTTTTGTTCATTTCAAAACAATCACACTGTAATATCAAATGATTTATTAAATTAGCAGATAGATATTGTTCAGCCAGTATTTGGAATAGACCAAAATACCATTGATAAGCCTGAAAAATTTATTAACCAGAGTATTATTTTTTCTGATTAAACCCTGAATTATATTGTATCCCTTAATTCCCACATTACAGGTAAATTAATGGCACTTAAGTATTACATGGCGGTTATCCTGTTTATCCTCTCCGCTCATAATTCCCGGGCAAGCGAAGATCAATACAAATTCACCCGTGTTGATATATCCGATGGTTTATCTCATAACCAGGTCAACTGTATGATCAAAGACAGTAAAGGATTTGTATGGTTAGGAACAAAATCCGGATTAAACCGCTATGACGGCTACAATTTCAAGATCTTTAAGCATAACCCCGATGACTCTTTAACAATACCTGACAATTTTGTAGATTACCTGTTTGAGGATCATGAGGGACTGATATGGGTGAGAACAAGACAAGGTTTTGCCATTTATGATCCCGTAAAAGAGACATTCACTTCACATCACAGGGTTTACGGCATCAATCCTTCTCTTCCCGGGTACTCAATAACCAGCCTGATGCACGACCGGCAGGGCAATACCTGGATGGTAAGCTCAAACAGCGGGCTTTACAAGTATTCACCTCAGCTTGATTCACTGATCCATATAATCAGCAACCCTTTGGACTCGACGTCATTAATCTCCAATTCCCTGTCGGTTATCGCAGATGACCCGGAAGGATATATCTGGATCATTCACCACAACGGTATCATTGAAAAAATGTATACTGCTAATGCCAATGTTATTCTAAGAAGTTATGACCTGTACAGGTATTTACGCGAAAAACCACAAACCTTCGAACTATATATAGACAGGGACGGTGATCTTTGGATTTACTCTACAAGTGATGCAAACGGAGTGTTTTATTTTAATACTGAAAACCTGTCATTACACCATCTGAATCAAAATTCTTCACCCTACCGCTTAAACAATAACATTGTTATGGATGTGATACAGGATGAGGAAGGGCTGATATGGATAGGAACTGACCATGGGGGAATTAACCTGCTGAATAAAGAGAATTTCACCATCAGTTATATACTGCATAATCCTGATGACCAGAGAAGCCTCAGTCAAAACAGTGTTATTTCCCTTTACAGGGACAATAATAACATTATCTGGGTCGGCACATTTAAGGGCGGCGTAAATTATTACCATGAAAACCTGTTAAAATTCAGCCTTTTTAAACACCAGCCTTCCAACCCGAACAGCCTGGGATTTAACGACGTAAACTGTTTTCTTGAAGACTATAAAGGTAACATCTGGATCGGAACTAACGGAGGTGGACTTGATTACTATAACCGTTCATCGAACACATTCACAACATTCGTTCACGATCCTGAAGACCCCCACAGCATTAGTAACGACGTAATTGTAAGTCTGTGCCAGGACCATACCGGCAGGTTATGGATCGGGACTTTTTATGGTGGCTTGAATTATTTTGACGGAGAACGTTTTTATTCATACACACATATTGCCGGAGATCCGGAAAGCATTTCAGATAACAGGATATGGGAGATTTTTGAAGACTCTGAAAATAACCTCTGGATAGGAACACTGGGAGGCGGGCTTGAGCTGTTTGACCGCAGGACAAATACTTTTAAGCATTACAATGCAGGAGAGCCTAATTCGGTCAACTCCGAATTCGTGATCGATATTATTGAGGATAAAGAAGAGAACCTGTGGATCGCCACAGCTAACGGCCTTGACAAGATGGACAAACAAACCGGCAGGTTTACCCATTATATCAGGATCAATAATGATACAAGCAGTATAAGTAATAATAATGTAATTATATTGTTGCTTGACAGCCGGGGACAATTATGGCTGGGAACTCGTGACGGTTTAAACCTGTACAATAAGGCAAGTGATAATTTTATTGTTTTCAGGCAAAGCGACGGATTACCCGACAACACAATTTCAGGTATTGTTGAAGATAACTCCGGCAATTTGTGGCTAAGCACAATAAACGGTCTTTCCAACCTTATCATCAAGGAAGACTCCCTTACGGGCCGGCATACATATACTTTTAAAAACTATGATGAATCAGACGGCCTGCAGGGAAAAGAATTCAATGAAAAATCAGTTTATAAAACCACCAGGGGTGAGTTGCTTTTTGGCGGCAGCAATGGCTTTAATATGTTCTATCCTGAAAACATAAAAATGAACAAGATCAAGCCAAAGGTAGTCATTACCGATTTTCAGTTATTCAATAAAAGACTTGAAACCGGATCAAAAATCAACGGAAGGATCCTGCTTGATCAATCAATTTCCTATACCAGGGAACTGGTTCTAAAACATAATGAAGATATGTTTTCAATTGAGTTTGCAGCATTAAGTTATCTGCATCCTGGGAAGAACCGTTATAAGTTTATGCTTGAAGGTTTTAATAAATCATGGATATCTGCATCAGATGATCAACGTACAGCAACTTATACAAACCTGGATCCGGGTGAATACATTTTCCATGTGAAAGCATCGAACAATGACGGGGTATGGAATCATGATGCCACTACCCTGAAAATTACTGTCCGTCCTCCCTTCTGGCTTACACCATGGGCAATAGGAATTTATATCATTTTAATTCTCGGGGCATTACTATTACTCAGGCACCTGATACAGGAACGAGAACGTCTGAAATTCCACACACAGCAGGAAAAACAGAAATCACAGCGGATGCATGAACTGGATATGATGAAGATTCGATTCTTTACAAATATCAGCCATGAATTTCGTACACCGCTGACTTTGATCCTTAACCCTCTTGAAAAGCTCATTGCAACAAACACTGTTCCTGACAATAAGCAATACCTGATGCTTATTCAACGTAATGCAAGGCGTTTATTAACATTGGTAAACCAGTTACTGGACTTCAGGAGAATGGACGTTCAGAAATTCAGTTTAAATCCTTCTATGGGTAATATCATAGAATTCCTGAAAGATGTGACATTCTCCTTTATTGATCTGGCAGATAAGAAAAACATCCAACTTACCTTCTATTCTGAGGTCGAAGAATTCTTTACCCTGTTTGACCATGATAAACTTGAAAAGATCTTGTTCAACCTGTTGTCAAATGCATTTAAATTCACGAATGAAAAAGGAAAGATCGCTGTTAAGGTAAAATTCCCTGATTCTGTTCCTGACATTCATAAACAAAAGATCCAGGTTGTTGATAAGCAGAAATTACTGGAGATCAGGGTGATTGACACAGGGATCGGGATTTCCGGTGAAAAACATGACCTGATCTTTGAACGATTCTTCCAGAATGAACCCACAGGTAATATTCTTAACCAGGGTAGTGGGATAGGTCTTTCGCTGACCAATGAATTTGTAAAAATTCATAGCGGATCAATTACAGTTGAAAGCGAATCCGGAAAAGGGAGTTGCTTCAGTGTATTATTGCCACTTGATGAAATTACTTCACGGCAGGAAGCAGCTGATCGTTTGGCAGAAAGACGTAAACCGGAACAAAACATTGTTATCCGGGATACAATTGATTACCCTGACAGCCCGAAAGGCAATAAAAACAAACCTGCGCTTTTACTTGTAGAGGATAACGAAGACTTCAGGTTTTATCTTAAAGATAACCTGAAACACAAATACACCATTCAGGAATCTTCAAACGGAACAGAAGCCTGGCAGCAATCAATCGCTTATATTCCAGACTTGATAATAAGTGATGTTATGATGCCCGGGATGGATGGTATTGAACTTTGCCGTAAGCTGAAATCCGATAAACGCACTTCACATATCCCCGTTATTTTGCTAACCGCCCGTACATCTGACCAGCAGAAAGTTGAAGGCTTTGAAACAGGTGCCGATGATTATGTAACCAAACCTTTCAATTTCGAGATCCTTGAATCGAGAATACGTAATTTGATTGCCAGACGCGATGCCATCCGAAAAGCTTTCAATCGCCATATTGAAATCAAACCGGGTGAGATCAGTATTACTTCAATTGATGAAAAGCTGATCCAAAAAGCACTTGATGTTGTAGAGAAAAATATTTCAAACTCAGAGTTTTCAGTTGAAGAGCTTAGCAGGGAATTGGGAATGAGTCGTGTTCACCTTTACAAAAAACTCCTGTCACTGACCGGCAGATCCCCCATTGAATTTATCCGTATCATGCGGCTTAAAAGGGCTGCCCAGTTGCTTGAGAAAAGCCAGATGACCGTATCTGAAGTAGCCTATGAAGTAGGCTTTAATGACCCCAAATACTTTTCAAAATACTTCAAAACTGAATTCAAAATCCTCCCCTCACAGTACAATTCCCGAAAAAAATAATCCAACCTGCATTATTCATACACCAGGTTTTTACACCATTCTTCCAATAGCGACTGGCTCTTCCTGATTTGTTATATTGGCTCTTCCTGATTTGCAATCCGGAAGCCCAATATCAAAAAAATCAATACAACGGCCCATAAGTCCTGCAGGCCCTGTAATCAGCTCCTTCCTTTTCCGTCCCGAACGATGCCCATGCGGAGGGGCGGTATATCTTCTCTTCAGCTACATTGTGCATACATACAGGTATACGCAGCATTGAAGCCAGGGTGATCAGGTCGGCGCCTATATGGCCATAGCTGATCGCCCCGTGGTTGGCTCCCCAGTTTGCCATCACCGAATATACGTCTTTAAAATTACCCTTACCTGTCAGTACGGGCACAAACCAGGTTGTAGGCCAGGTGGGATTCGTCCTATCATCCAGTATCCTGTGAATATCTTCAGGAATATCAACGCTAAATCCTTCTGCAATTTGCAGTACAGGGCCAAGGCCTTTAACAATGTTGACCCGTGACATGGTCATTGGCATACCCCCTTTTGACAGAAATAATGAAGAAAAACCTCCTCCTCTGAAATATCCTGCATCTGCCGGGCACCATTCAGTAGCATCGAGGCATTTTTGTGCTTCTTCACTTGTAATTTCCCACCATGGCTTCATCACGGGATTGCCTTTTTCATCAGTTTGCTGCCCTGTTGCATCAAGAGTTGCCGATCCGGAATTGATCAAATGAATGATCCCGTTGGCCGCCTTGCCGGCCAGCTTTTTACCGGCAACCCTTTCCACTGATCCGGGGCTCCAGTATGACCGCACATCAGCAAACAACTGGGCAGTGCCGGTGAGCAAATGGCCAAACAACATGGCTACGCCATTGATCGAATCATTTTCAGTAGCCAGGAGGTAAGGCTGCCGTATCCCGTTCCAGTCGAACGATGAATTCAATATCGCCTCCATAAAATCACCATTCGGGAAATGATCGGTCCATTGCCGCTGGCCCTGAAAACCTGCAACAATGGCATTTCTTCCTTTCGATTCCTCATCAAAGCCCATTTCTGCCAGTTTGGGGTTCCCGGTCATCAGATCCTTCGCGATCAATGCCATTTTTACTACAAATTCCCGGTCCTTTTCTTTCTGCCCGGGTGAACGCTGCACATCAGGAGGATTATCGTCCCTCCCTTCCTTACAATTCTTCTTCACCCAGTCCAGCGCCTTTTTAAATTCTTCCTTATCAAATATTTCCTCATTGATCCTCCTGATAAACTCGGATTCGTCAATGTATTCATTACGCATACCAAGATAGTCCTGAAAAAAACTATCCTGAACGATCGAACCGGCAATACCCATGGATACGGAACCCATGGATAAATACGATTTGCCTTTCATGGCAGATACAGCCAGGCCGGCCTTCGCAAAGCGCACCAGCTTTTCCTTCACGTCTTCCGGTATACTATGGTCATCTGCATCCTGTACTTCATGGCCATATATCCCAAAAGCCGGTAATCCTTTTTGGGTATGTCCGGCAAGTGCAGCAGCAAGGTATACAGCCCCGGGACGCTCGGTTCCGTTAAACCCCCATATTGCTTTAGGGATCAAAGGATCCATGTCAATGGTCTCGCTCCCGTAACACCAGCATGGCGTAACCGTGACAGAAACACCAACACCTTCACGGGCAAATTTCTCTGCTGCTTTAGCTGATTCAGCCACACCACCAATTGTAGTATCGGCAATTACACATTCCACCGCCCGGCCGTTTGAATGCCGGATGTTGCTGCTTAGCAGATCAGCCACTGCTTTTGCCATTCTCATGGTTTGCTCCTCCAGCGAGTCACGTACACCCCGCCGGCCATCAATTGCAGGCCGAATGCCAATTTTTGGCAACTTTCCTATTAATCGGTCCATCTTGAATATTAAAAAATTTTATAATATATACGAATTATTCAGTAAAAAAACCTATCCTCTTAAACAACAGCCAGCAAACCACCATCCACATAAAGGATATGTCCATTGACATAATTGCCGGCAGCAGATGACAGGAACAACAGCGCACCGATAAGTTCATCAGGGTCACCCCAGCGGTTTGCCGGTGTTCGCGAACAAAGCCACCTGTCAAATTCAGTATCCTCATAAAGTGGCCTGGTCATCTCCGTCTTAAAATACCCCGGGCCGATACCATTGACCTGAATATTATGTTTTGCCCATTCCACGGCCATTGCCCTTGTAAGCATTTTAAGCCCTCCTTTGGATGCAGCATAGGGAGCGATGGAAGGCCTTCCCAGCTCGCTTTGCATGGAACAAATGTTTATGATCTTGCCCGAAGATTGTTTTATCATTCTCTTAACTACTGCTTTTGTAACAATATAAGGCCCCGTAAGGTTACTGTCTATCATCATCCTCCATTTCTCCTCTTCAAAATCCTCAAGATTGCCCCGGATATTGATACCTGCATTATTAACCAGGATGTCCACAGAACCCCTGTCCCTGAATATTTTTGTAAGCGCCACTCCCACCTCATCACTGTCAGTGACATCAAAAGCTGAAGAATAAATCCCGAATCCTTCATCCGATAATCTCGTATGAGCCTGTTGCAGTTTATCCGGATCCCTGCCGTTTAAAATAACCTTTGCTCCCGCAACAGCCAACCCCCTGGCCAGTGTAAATCCCAATCCGCCACTCGACCCTGTAACCAGGGCTACTTTCCCTTTTACTGAAAAACGATCATTCATATATATTAACAACATTATAAAACATTACAAATCAAACCCGATATCTTTCCTGAAATGTTTATTATCAAACTGAATTATACCGGCGTTTTTATAGGACCTACCCAGTGCTTCCCTGAAATTCTTTCCAAAAGAACTAAGTGCTATAACCCTTCCGCCGTTGGTGAGCACACTATCCTTTCCGGGTTTTGTACCAGCATGGAAAACAATACTATCGTTTACTTCATCCAGCCGGGTGATCTCTTTCCCTTTTTCATACGGGCCCGGGTATCCTCCTGAAACAAGCATTACCGTTGTGCAGGCTTTATCAGTGAAGGTCAGCGACCTTTTATCAAGATCCTTGCTTACAACTCCCACAAACAGGTCAAGCATATCACATTCCATCCGCGGGATCACCACCTCAGCTTCAGGGTCGCCCATTCGTACATTATACTCAATAAGGTAAGGATCGCCATTACAATTGATCAGTCCGAAAAAAATAAATCCCCGGTAAAGGATATTTTCTTTTTTCAATCCTTCAATTGTAGGCCTTATTATCCTGTCCTCAACTTTTCTCAAGAAAGAATTATCCGCAAACGGCACAGGAGAGACTGCACCCATACCCCCGGTATTTAAACCTGTATCTCCTTCACCAATCCGCTTATAATCTTTGGCTTCGGGAAGTATTATATAATGATCCCCATCAGTCAGTGCAAAAACCGACAGCTCGATCCCTTTCATAAACTCCTCAATAACAACCGTGCGGCTTGCTTCGCCAAACTTCCCTTCAAGCATCAGGCGGAACTGCTTTTCAGCTTCCTGCCGGTCATCGATGATCAGAACTCCTTTTCCTGCTGCCAGTCCGTTGGCTTTTAAAACATAAGGGGCCTTCATGGTTTCGAGAAAATGCATCCCCTCATCCATGCTTTCCCGGGTAAAAGCCTTATAGGCAGCAGTTGGGATATTATGCCGCAACATGAATGCTTTAGCAAACTCCTTACTGCTTTCCAGGCGGGCACCTTCCCTGCCGGGGCCAATCACCGGGATCTTCTTCAGCTCCTCATGCGAATCAAAATAATCATGTACACCCCTGGCAAGCGGATCTTCGGGCCCCACTACCACCATGCCGATCTGTTTTTCGAGTGCCAGCTTACCTAATATTTCAAAATCGTCTGCCTTCACCGGCAGGTTTTCCCCAAGTGTATGTGTTCCGGCATTCCCGGGGGCAATAAAAAGCCTTGTTAATTTCGGGCTCTTTGAAATAGCCCATGCCAGTGCATGCTCACGGCCCCCCGAGCCAATAAGAAGTACATTCATTTTTTATCCGTTTTAACGTACAAACATACTATTTCAGAAAACGAATAAAAAATAAATATTGAAGATTATGTAAGGTTTGCTGAAAACTGATTATAGAATTATTTCATGTTTTTCAGGCTCTTATATAAAATAAAAAATCTATCCTTACCTCCTAAGATCCGGCAATGAATAGATCAGGACAATTTCATGAGAGCCTGATGAGACTGTTTTCAGATCAGATAAGGTAAGATCATAGGAATAACCGATCTGAAGGTCATTATTCCTGTAACCTATCTGGATTACGACAGCATCAGAAGTACGGTAAGATAACCCAAACTGTACCATATCAAGATAGTTCACCATCGCATTGATATCAGCCTGGAACAGCCCTGCTTCAACAAACTTAAGCAATACCGAAGGTTCCAGTTCGAATTCACTTCCTAACTCAAAATTGTATCCGCCGTGAATATAGTAATGACGCACCTGTTTCTGCTGCAGTATCCTGTCAGTTTTAAGGTCAATGTTTCGATTGAAAAGCTGTGGAACAGCAACCCCGATAAAATACTCTTCACCATACAGGTACATTCCAAAAGAAGCATCAGGAATGATCATCTGGTCAGTTCCCATAAAAACCTCATCACCGGGTTCCTCGATATTAAGTTCCGACATATTGAAATAATACTGGTATAACAGGCCTGTGAGCCCAAATGAGAGTTTAGACCGTGCTGCATCAAGACTAATATGATAGCTGTATGTCGCTTCCAGGCCCGTCTTCCGTATGGGCCCTGTCTGATAATTAAATATCTTGGCTCCCATTGCCATATCATCTGTTATAAGGGTATGTCCCGAAAGGTATTGCAATGAAGGGGCCGACTTTATCCCTGCCCAGCTTTTACGGTACATAAAAGCCAAAGGAAGCTTATCTGATATTCCTGTGGCAGCCGGATTGATCATGTAATGGTTAAGATTATACTGGCTGAGGGGGGGTATTTGCTGCCCTTTAAGGCTCACTGCCATCAGGGCAACAATCGTAATACAAAATAAACGTATATTCGTTCTCATGACTGAAAGTCTTTACATGTCTTATTTTACAATATTCACCGTGCCGGAAAGCATTTCCGACCCGTCGCCCAAATCAATAGTATAATAGTATGTGCCCGAAGGCAATTCCTTCCCGTTGTAAGTCCCGTCCCATGGCTCATCATAACCTGAAGAGCTGAACACCTCATTACCCCAGGAATTGAAAACCATTACAACACAATTATCATAAAGGTCTATATTAGGTATGTTCCACACATCATTAATACCATCGTTGTTCGGACTGAATGCATCGTAAATAACAATCTCTGTTCCTTCCGGTACATATGATATGATTTGAACATCAATCGAATCCGATGTACAATTATTTACATCTACGGCATAAAAATCATATAATCCGGCAACAAGCTCCTCAAACTGACCATTGTTGCTGCTTATCACATCATTTTCAGCCGGCAGGCCAAAAAAGCTTAAAGGCTGTGTGCCTCCTGTCGACTCCAAAACAACTTCACCCTGTGATGCCTCTGTAACATGTGTGACAGATACCGTATCTATCAGCAATTCACCGGGTTCGGCAATGGAAACAGTATTAATTTCCGTGTCACAATTATTATTATCTCTTATCATCAGTGAATAATCGCCCGCCGGCAGATCATTGAATTCCCCTCCGTTATCAAGGAAGGTCTCTCCGCCATCAGAAGAGAAAATATAGGGTACGGTCCCTCCCGTTCCTGTTACCGAAATAATACCATCTCCGTATCCATAACAGGTAATATTAGTTTTTTCTACCATTTCAAATTCCAGGGGATCGGGTTCATTAAGGCTGGTTGTGCTACCGGAAGTCTCACACCCGTCAGCATCTTTTATCATTATTGGGTAATCTCCTGCGGCCAGGTTGTTGAACTCACCACCGTTATCAAGGTAAGTTATACCGTCATCAATGGAATACAACAACCCGCCTGCACCTCCTTCTGCACTGATAGTAATTGATCCGTCCTGCCTGCCGTTACAGGAAATATCACTGTTGGCCACGGACACAATGTTCACCCCCTCAGGTTCGGTCAGGGTAACGGTCGAATCGGCAGATAAACATGAATTGGCATCACGTGCCGATAAAGCATAGCTGCCTGCAGTTAATCCTGAAAAGCTTCCCGGGGATCGATAATTTGCACCTTCATCAACAGAATATGTATAAGGTTCCGTTCCTCCCGTTGCAGTCATTGTAATGAATCCATCATCGTATCCATTGCATGAAGCTCCTGTAACCTCTATAAGGCTTAATTCAACCGGGTCGGGCTCATGTATCGTATCGCTTAAGAAAGCATGGCAATCGTTGGCATCTGTAACAGTTAATGTATATATACCCTGACCCAATCCGTCTATATCGCGTGACGTAGAAAAATTGGAGCCGTCCAGTTGCCAGCGATAACTTTGATAAGGACGTGTACCCCCGGTCACATCAACATAAATACTGCCGTCTTCCACATCATAACATGACATATCTTCCTTATCTGCTGTAAGTTGTATTTCTGCAGGTTCCAGTATTTCATAGCTTTCTGTGGCTTCACAATCATTACCATCGGTAACCGTAACTGTATAATTTCCTCCACCCAGTCCTGTTGCCCTGAAACCGCTCTGGTCGGCCGGATCATCCCACAGGTATGAATATGTCCCGGTACCCCCACTTGCTCCTGCTTCCAGTATTGCGCTCAGGTCACCGTTACAAAAAACAATCTCAGTCTGGTTTATTGTTACCACTATTGCACCTGGCTGTTCCACAGTTTCAGTACCTGTTGCAATACAATCATTGGCATCAGTAACCGTAACATTATAAGTGCCTGCATCGATGTTTACAATATCTTCACTTCCCGAAGTAAAGCCGTCCGGCCCTGTCCATGAATAGGTGTAAGGCAATGTACCTCCTCCAACAGTCATATCAACAACTCCCGAACCATCATTATGGCAGGATAGATCTGTTCCTTCCAGGGTAGCCGTAAGTGGCCCTGCAGGTTCCTTTATCTCCACAGATGCTTCCTCAGTGCGGGAATCAGATTCATCAGTAACCGTAACATAATAGCTGTCCGCTTCCAGGTTATTGATCGTGGCGGTATTCCCACCATTTGACCAGGAATAACTATAAGGCCCTGTGCCACCTGACACATCGACTGTTGCGCTACCATCACTTCCCCCATTGCATGAAACATTCGTTTTAGCCGAAATAAAAGCATTGAATAAAGAAATATCATCCACAAAGAAAGCCGTATCAAACACACAGGCATTGGCATCCTCCACAGTAATATTATATGTACCTGCATCCAGCCCGGTAATATCCTCATTCGATGAAGTAAAAGTTCCCGGCCCTGTCCAGCTATACGAATTATAAGGTGTTGTACCACCCCCGGCAACCAGGTCTATTTCGCCATCACTTCCCCCGCCGGAAGCATTGGTAACTATACTATTTCCAAAAGTTACAGGTAAGGGCTGATCTACCAAAAATGAATCACTTGCCAGGCAGTCATTATCATCAGTAACCGTAACATAATATTTCGCTGCCGACAGCCCTGCCTGGTCCTCAGCAGTAACAGTAACTCCCGATCCGTTAAAAGTCTGCCAGCTGTAATCATAAGCTCCGGACACAGTACCGCCCGTGACTGTAATATCGATCTCCCCGTTACTCCCGTTATAACAGGAAACATCAGTAAGAATTGGCGATATATCAATTGCTTCCGGTTGGAATAGCTGAACATCTATAGTTGCTGTTGAGTCCCGGCTGTCAGTAACAGTAACCGAATAAAAACCCTCCTCCAGATCAACAGCCAATGAATCAGTATGGCTTACCACATTGGCGCTCCATTCATATTCATACGGCTCTATACCGAAATACGGGGTAACTAAAAGCTCCCCGTCATTCAATCCGTTACAGCTAATATTATTAATTTTCGTGAACACAGCTTTCATCGGATAATAATACATCGCGATAAAACCATTATTATTACCCGAAGTATTTGTAAAAGTAGAGTCTCCAATCGATAATTCCGGCGAATCAAAATAACCCGAGATCACAGTCCTCCCGTCAGATGTAAAAGCAATGATCTCTCCAATATCGGTACCTGTTCCACCGATACCCTGCGCACCTATCTCATTCCCTTTAGTATCATAAATAGCAAACCCCGTGTTCACGTCTGATGTACTTCCTGTTTTAAGTGTATCAACATTGAATATTACCTCACCGGCAATATTACCACAAAACTGTACCAGGTTTTCACGTAGTGCTAATCCAAAAGCATCGTCATTACCTTCATCTCCTTTTCTTTTCAGCCATCTCAGGTTACCATCAGGATTATACTTGGCCAGGTATAAATCCATAATACCATATCCATTTAAAGGATGTGACTGTATTGTTTCAGTACTGTCAAATGTTATTGTTGATTCGCACTTACCTGCAATATACATATTTCCATGAATATCGGATCGTGCAGAATTCACATGATCATATCCCATACCACCACCTTTGCGTACCCAATGAAAACTAAGGTCTGGATGTACCTTAATTAACATTGCATCAGTGTTATAATCCGTATTCCCGACTATTGAGTCTTCTGCATTAAAGTGAAGTGTACCCTTTAAATCACCGCCGATGTAATATCCTCCATCAGCAGATAAATTAATATTCTTAAGTGAAGAAGCGCCGGCACGATATATGAGTGTATCAATTATTTCACCGGACAAATTTGACTTAAACAAATATAAATCTTTACTGCTTCCGGCACTTACAGCAATAGTAGAAGATCCGTCATAATATTTTATTTCTTCCTTGAAATATCCTACCAATAATAAACAATTTTCCATAGGATCAGGATCATAAGTCATATCCAAAATACGTTGCTGATTAACACCTGAGAAAATCCCAATTGCATTTATTATATTCCCATTCTTATCGTATTCACCAAAAAAAGCATCAAAACTATTGTCATTGTTTATCGACACAGTAGGAGAAAAATGTAGTATAGTACTATTGAAATTTCCACCAACAAAAATCCTGTCGCCCACAATTACTATTGAAGTAACTATGTCTTTTCCAGCCCCTCCAATTCTTCGCATCCACTGAAGAATCCCAGATGAATTGAATTTACATATAAACCCATCCCGTTCTCCAACATTATGCAATGTATCTCCATTTATTTCGAGTGCAGAATCATCATACCTACCCCCTAAATATATATTATCATCACCATCAATTGCACTACATTTAATCTTAACATCACCTATGGAAGAAATATGTTCTGACCACTCCCATTTCTGTGAGTAGGATGAAAGTATACAAGTCAACAATAAAAGGAAGCTATAAACAAGTTTTTTCATTATTGAGTATTTAATTATTTTTGGCATTTAAGAGATATATACGAATAAAATTATCAGTTGTTTAGGTAACAGCCTAATATATTAATAATTTAGTTTATATAAACTTGAATTTCATAAAACTTATTAACTAAGATAGCAGAATATTATATGCATCTAACTACAAAAAAAATATGTATGGTGATTGTTTATTTTGGAGAATGGCCTGTATGGTTTTCTTTATTTATTAGGAGTTGTGAAGCTAATAAGGAATTGAATTTCTTATTTTTTTCCGATAATAAGAACAATTTCAGTTATGCAGAAAATATCACTCATATTTTTATCACAAAACAAGAATTTTCTATTCTTGCAAGCGAAAAGCTCGGCTTTAAGGTAAACATAATAAATCCTATAAAACTATGTGATTATAAACCGGCTTACGGAATAATATTCGAAGATCATCTGACAGATTATGAGTATTGGGGATTTATGGATATTGATGTTATTATTGGAATGTTAATCCATAACATGGATTTTTATGAATTGAGGCAATTTGATATCCTATCCGGTTATCAGGATTATATATCAGGGCCCTTCTGTATATTACGAAACATAAAAAGAATGAATACCTTATTTACCATGGTATTTGATTACCGTAATTTATTAAAAAATCCTAATCAAACACATTTTGATGAACATATTGTGAAACCTGAGAATAAAGGATTAACCTTTAAAAAAATATATCTTTTTGTTGTATTTCTTTTAATCTCTGTAGTAAAAAACCGGAATAGCTTATTTCATTTTGCTGAAATGAAATATCGGTTTCAATGGTTTGTTAAAAAACATTCTTTAAATCAACCAGTTGATTTCACTGAAATAATTATGATAATGGATAAAAAGAAAAAAATCAATGTTAAATTTAAAGAAACTATTGATTCTGACAGAAAATATAAGAGACTGGGGATAAAAAAATGGCATATTGAATACAATCACGGCCAATTAATAAATAAAAAAAACAATACGGAGTTATTCGTTTTTCATTTCCAGGACTTGAAAAAAGAATTAATACATCATTCAACTATAACAAAAATTGATCATAATTATTTTTCTATCATACCGGATGGTTTTATGCAATTGAAACAAATATTACATAATAAATAACTCTATCTATTAATGAAAATTATTTTTATTATCCCATATTTCGGTAAAACACCAGGCTGGATCGACTATTTTATTAAGAGCTGTTCTTATAATCCTGATTATTCATGGCTTATATATGGTAATATAAAATGTAAAAACAATGAATTAAAGAATATCAAATTTATCAATGCTGATATTAATGATTTTAATAGGCTAGCATCTGAAAGGCTCAAACTATCTGTAAATATTATGCATCCTTACAAAATTTGTGATCTAAAACCATTTTTTGGTATCATCTTTTATGATTATATAAAAGAATATGATTTTTGGGGATATTGTGATTTAGATATGATCTTCGGAAAAATTACGAATACTTTAAAATTTAATAAAATTATTAATTATGATCTAATTACATCAAGAAAAAATATTATTAGCGGAGACTTTACATTATATAAAAACAATGAGTACACACGTAATTTATGTAAGAAAATATGGAATTATAAAAAGATAATTACGGATACAGAACGGCTTTATTATATTGATGAAAAATCAAATTATATAGGTACTAAAATCAAAAATATTTTCTCATCTAATTATAAAACGAATATTTTTCAAAGGATTGTCAATAGTATCAGGTATAGATTTTATAAAAGAATACCTTTGAAATACGACATTACATCTGTAATAAAAAAAGAAGAAAAAATTAAAATATTACGAGCAAATAATGTGAGATTAGATGAACATTATTATAAAAAAAATATCAATAATTGGTTAATAGAATGGAATAAAGGGATTTTAACGGATCATGTGTTTAATGAGGAACTCATATATTTCCATTTCTTAAAAACGAAATACTATATAAAAACTTCTGAAATCAGTAAAAATCAGAAATTTATTATAAATGAAAATAGTATTTATATTAATCACGATAATGGTAATGTCTAAGAAATGAGTACTTCTTAATATTTGCTTCTAAAAAGCTAATTAATTCAGAAGGCCATTCAATGAGAAATCTTGATTTATTTGGTTCATTGAATATTATTTTTGAACAATTTTCTAAATAATAGTCGTAGGGTCTTAAACCTAAGAAGCTAATTAAATTATTTAATTGTTCTTTGGGATCCGAAATTAAATTTTCATGATATAAATCAAATGTCTCATAGACTCCCTCTTTTTTAATTCTTTCAATTTCAGCGGCAGAATTTAAAAATTTTTTTATAGTGGGTAATAAATCCAACGTGTTAAATTCGTTCTCTCGATTCTTATTTGGAAAAAAACGTAACGTATGTGTGGTAATTATATCAAAAGGATTTCTTACTACATGAATAATTTTGGGCTTTCTCCTCAATACCTTTTCAGCTTTTCCCAACAAATCATGATTCTCTTTTAAAAGAGTCGCATTCAATCCTCCATGTTTATCTCCAACTACTTTCAATGTAGAATATTTTCCTTGCCAACAATCTTTTACTTCATATGAATATCCAGTCCATATATTATTTCTTTGATTGGTGAACTTTTTCGAGTTATTTGTAACTGCATAGTATAATTGATTTTTGGTGCATGGAAATAAATCAATATATGCAAGTATATTATATTCAATACTTATCATTATATTAGGGTGTGCATTTAAAAGGGAGGCAACAAGTGTATGGCCACTTCTAGGATAACCAATAAAAAAACAAAAATTGTCAATATTCTTAAATTTTTTTTGATTTAAAGTTCCAAGAATTAAAGAAGAAATATACCTGGACACAATAGTTACTTTATTAATTGATCTTTTTTTTATTTCTTTAATAAGGGATCTCATACATCAAAATTAAGCTAATATCTGTTTGAAACGATTTTGATAATTTATTATATCATAGTAATGATAAAATAAAGATCTGTATTCAGTTCCTTTTTTTTGTATTAAAGATTTATTGTTGATCACATAAGACAACTTAAATGATAATTCTTTTATATTCTTTTTTTCAAAGAAAATCGTATTTTCATTATCACGAAGGATCTCAGGTATCGCTCCTATCCGTGTGGATATGATTCCCAAGCTCGCCTGCATGGCTTCGAGGATCACCAAAGGAAAACATTCCTCTTCAAAATAAGATGGAAAAACGAAAATATCTGATCTTAAAAAAGCCTTTTCTTTCTCCCTGCCATAGCAAGGTCCGTGAAGAGTAACCACATCATCCAGATGATTTTCCTTAATATATTTTTTATACCTGTCTATTTCAGCTTTTCTGTAATAATCACCGTATACATCAAGCAGTATATTCTTTTTCAGATCCATTTTTCTCAGCATGCTTATTGCCTGCAATAATGTCATCAGACCTTTTTGCGGAAGCAGGTTGGAAAAAAATAAAAGTCTGATCTCATTCCTGTTTTTTTTGGGTTTCCTGGTGGAGGAAAAATTGTCTACTGTATTGGGTTGAATAACAATTCTGGTATCGACTAATTTGATGTTTTTCAACTCACTTTGGGCCAGCTTTTCAGACAGATGGATGATGGTCGATTTGCGAAAAACAAATTCATACATCTTCCGGTAAATCCATTTTTGTGAATTCCGTTCAATACCCCGGTTATGAATGTGGTAAATTGGCCTGGCTCTGGAGGCTTTTATAATCACTGCATAAACAAAATCCCGGATAAATCCGCTGCCGAGTGGCATAAAAGAGAAATAAACAAGATGAGGGCGAAAGGTAGCAAGAGTAATAATCAGTTTTATACAAATTGAAAAAAAAACAACTATCTTTTTCAGATTGAATTTTCTGATTTCAGAAAACTTTTTAGAAAAATTCAGGGGAATAAGCTTTTTTTCGAAACCCTCATTAATGATTTTACTATGGAAAATCAGATGATTCATCTGACTCACCCCATGCACCGGCGGAGGAAGCTGAATAAGATATAATATTTTTTTTCTGCTACCTGTCATAATTTATTATCCCTTCATATAATATAGCTTTTTCATCAATTTTGCCTGAACCACTTCATAAGAACAAAAATCTTCTGCAAATTTCCTTGCATTTTTTCCCAGTTGTTTTGCCTCATCGGGATGATAAAATATATACTCTATGACTGATCGCATACTCTTTGTATCTTCAAAAGCAAGGGCATTTTGATTATTTTTAATTATTGTATTCTGCAGACCTTTGATATTACTACATGCAACAGGAATTCCACATGCCATGGCTTCGAGAAGCACATTAGGCAACCCTTCCTGATGTGAGTTGATCAGGAATAAATCAGCACACTGAAGGTAGGGCAGCGGATCTATAACATTACCCTTGATTATTAACCGGTTTCCAAGCATGTTTTTTCCCGTTTCAACAATTTCCTGGGCCTTTTTTGCATATGGAAATAAAAAATGACCTTTCTTAAAATCATATTCACCAAGAACCAAATATTGAAATGGAATATTAATGTTTGATAGAACCTCAAAAATTTCATGGTATCGTTTCCTGTTTATAAAAAAACCAATGGATACAATAATAAAACCATCGAACCGTAATCCTGTTTTCTTTCTGATATTCAACCTTTCCCTTCCCTCAACCGGATTAAACAATTCAGTGTTAACACCCTGCGGGCTTTCAAAAATCTTTTGTGGTTTATGTATTTCTTTTTTATACTGCCGGGAAAAAAAGGGATTTATGGCATGATAGACATCAATGCCTGCCAATAGTTGTCTGTAAAGCCATGGAAAAATTTTATTTTTTTTTACAAGCTTACCGGCATCGTCAATCCCGATAAGCAGAGACTGAAAAACCACTTTTTTACCAAAAATTTTACCAAAAATGATGGCATATTCATAGCCGATAATGCGGCTGCCATAGATAAAAACAACATCAGAAAAAATAATATGCCAGCTGTAAAATAACAGGATAAAGGGCAGAGACAACAATTTGGTAAGAAGATTGGCATTGAAATAAGGAATACGGACAATTTTTGAGCCGTTATTATCTTCAATGGTATTGTATCGCATATTCCTGTTGAAACTCAATATGCGTGCAGGATAACCATTTCTGTTCAGATAATCTGCATACCTGAAAGCATGAATACCGCTGCCGGCAGTTTCGGGTATCGTAAATGATGTGATAATCAGAAATCGTTTTGAATTTTTTTTCCCCATCAACTGTACTTATCCTTCCGATGTTATGCTCTTAAACTTATAATTCTTTCCCGCCAGTGTTTTAAGTAATCCTTCTGCTGCAAACAACATCCTCTCCCCGGCTTTTACCGAATCGTGAAAAACGACGATGGATCCGGGGCGGGTATGGTTAACAACATTTTGCAGGCATTGTTGCTTAGTGATGTTCCTGTCAAAATCATAACTCATTACATCCCACATGATGATTTTGTATTTGTTCACCAAATGTTTGAGCTGGGAACGTTTGATCCGGCCGTAAGGAGGCCTGAACAAAGTGGAATTGACCATGCATCCGGCAAGCTCGATATCCTGATAATATTCGGTGTTCCTGGTTTTCCATCCGGCAAGGTGGCTGTAGGTATGGTTCCCGACCGTATGTCCGTTGTCAAGTATCATCCGGTAAAGGCCGGGATAATGTTCTACATTCCTTCCGATGCAGAAAAAGGTAGCCTTAGCATCATATTCCTTTAAAAGACCCAGTACCCTGGGTGTAATATCAGGTGTAGGACCGTCATCAAATGTAAGGTAAACAGTCCGCGAACCGTCCCGGATATCCCAGATCAGGCTGTAATAAAGCTTTTTTACAATTACCGGTATCCTTACAGCTACCATTCTATCGCCCTGCGAAGTTTAATAATACCATGTATTCCTGCATTTTTTCCTGTATCTCTTTACTGATATCGGACTGCCCGTGGCGGTTCGAATATTTCACCAGCTCGTTCAATACATGCAGGGCAAGTCTTTTTTCATAATCCAAAAGGTTCGTGAATTTTTCCTCAAGGCTTACATAATAATCCAGATTTTCATAAGTATTTTGTTTAAGGATATTTGCAATCTCATTTGCCTTTTCAATTTCACCTGCTGAATAATAATTCTGAATTACCGGGAGCATGAAGATATTATAGGGAACCCGGTCATCAGGCATAAGCTCAATACACCTGTCAAGAGCCATAATGGCAGAATCAACCTTGTTTTTCGCTATCAGGGCCTCAGCCAGCCTTGCAAAATTATTTCTGATATTTGACAACATCCGTAATATATTCTCGTCAAGATATACATCAGGATCTGTAATGCCACCCCATTTGAATTTGTTTACCATATTCTCAAACATGATCTCCGGATCAATGCCCCCCTGATTATAGTCCCGGCGATTATGTTTAACGGGCACTATCCGGTATGCCAGGCCATGTGTCTGAAAATATTCACCCAGATTCAGGTAGTTTTCACTGGAAACAGTAACCGCATAACAAACCGGCCGTTCCCAGTCGTTGGTAGCCAGCATATCCAGCACCATCATATGGTTTTTGGTAATATATCTGTTGTTAATTGTAAACCGTACTTCATCCACCAGCTGATCTGCATATTCTTCACGTACAGTCTTGTTTCTGATCACCTTCGCGGAATCGACGGGTATTTTGAACCTGCGCGAGGGAATATAATCAACCCTCTCGGGTACATTGGGTAATTGTTTTGTTCGCGGGTCATCATCGGCCAAAAAGTCGATCGCCTGTTTCAGGTTGGTATGCTCACTTATCCTGTCTACAAGATATACGATATCGCGTTTGCCATGCTGATATTCATTCTTTGTCATTGTCATTGGCAGGGGATCGGATTCATAGGCTTCGCGTTCCATCTGTTCGATATACCAGGCAGCCCCCAGGTAACTGAGGTTCACTACCCTTACATCCGTCCGGATTTCTTCCACTTCCTGTGCATACCATAAAGGAAATGTATCATTGTCACCGTTGGTAAATAATATGGCATCCGGAGCACATGAATTAAGATAATTATATGCCATATCACGCGCTACATAACGGCCTGAACGATCATGGTCGTCCCAGTTTTCAGCTCCCATGATCAAAGGGACAGGCAAACATAATAGCAGGATCAGCGAGGCCAGCACCGCATCGTTCCTGATTACTCCCCCTGCAAGCTTCATTATCCCTATCAGCAACAAGGTTAATACACCCATGTAGATAAGTGAAAGGGAAAGTGTCAATGATTCGGAGATTGCCATTTCCAGTAAAATTATTACCGCGATACCTGCCGCTACAATAAATCCTTTCTTCCTGACCAGGGTCCATGTAATTTCCCGCGCAGCTTTAAAGAGAGCTACCACGCCCATACCTATCCATATAGCAAAAGCATAGAATGACCCGGCATAGGCATAATCCCTCTCCCTGGGCTGATGTGGATACTGATTAAGATAGATCACGATGGCAAGTCCGGTGAAGAAAAACAGGGCCATCACCACCCAGAAATTTTTATTGTCTTTCCTGTATTGAACGAAAAAACCCAGAAGGCCTAGCAAAAGAGGCAACATATAATACCTGTTTCTTGCCCAATTTTCCTTCAGCCACCGGGGAAGGTTTTCCTGATTACCAAGTTTTGCACTATCAATAAAATCCACCCCGCTCAGCCAGTTTCCTTTGGTGATCTCGGCCTTGCTGTGTGACTGAATATCGTTCTGCCTTCCGGCGAAATTCCACATGAAATACCTCCAGTACATATGGTTGAACTGGTAACGAAAGAAAAAACGCATGTTCTCTATAAAGCTGGGACTGCGTTTGGGATTGGAGCGGTCATAAACAATATTCCCCTGATTGTCGCGAACAATGTTTCCCTGTTCGTCACGCCTCGGTTGAAAAAGCTCCTTCTCATCTATCCGGGCCCACTCCATATAAGAATCCACATGTTGCGGGTCGGAACTGTACATCCTGGGGAGCAGGGTTTTATACTCAGGATCATACAAATATTTTGGCCTGCGGTATGTAATTTCATATCTTCCATCCACAGCTTTATATACGGGTTTTCCCTCTTTGGTGCCGTCAATGGGCGCGTTAAAATGCTGTCCGTGGAGCAGCGGACGGTCGCCATATTGTTCCCGGTTCAGATATGACAGCAAAGTAAAGACATTCTCCGGATTATTCTGGTCCATCGGAGGATTAACATTCGACCGGATAACTATCAAGGCATAGGAAGAATACCCGATAAGGATAACCGTTAAACCGGTTAATACGGTATGCCCAATTACATTTTTGTTTTTGTGGGTTTTATATATCCCCCATACTAGTGATGCCACAATAAGCACGGTATAAAAAATTATCCCGGAATGGTATGGAAGACCGAAACTGTTAACAAACAATATCTCTGATAACTGCGCCAGCTTAAGAACTCCCGGTATGATCACATACATTATACCCCCAAGGATGACTCCGGCAACCAGCAAAGCGGTAATGACACCACGTCGTGTGGTACGGTACTTCCTGAAATAATATACCAGTACAATGGCTGGAATTGCAAGCAGGTTTAAGAGATGAATGCCAATGGACAATCCCATCAGATAGGCAATTAAAATAAGCCATCGATTGGCGTACTTCGTATCTGCGATATTCTCCCATTTCAATATGGCCCAGAAAACAATGGCTGTGAACAGGGAAGAACTGGCATACACCTCTCCCTCAACCGCCGAAAACCAGAATGTATCGGAAAATGTGTAAACAAGGGCCCCGATCAGGCCACTTCCAAGAATAAGTATTACATTGCCCTTTGTCAGCTCTTCATCTGTATGGATGAGCATTCTTTTTACCAGGTGGGTAATAGTCCAGAAGAGAAATAGTATGGTAAAAGCGCTGGCAAGGCCTGACATTGCATTTACCGTTTTGGCTGCCTGTGTAGCATCACTACCGGCAAAAAGCGTAAAAAACCTTGCCATAAGCATAAAAACAGGTGCTCCCGGCGGGTGACCCACTTCAAGCTTCCACGCGGATGCAATAAACTCACCACAATCCCAAAAACTTGCCGTAGGTTCAATAGTACTTAAATAGACAATCGCCGAAATTAAGAAGACAAACCAGCCAAAAATAATATTAAGTGACCTGTATTTTTTCATTTTTACCACATTGTGTTAAATTCATTCAAAATATATTGCATATATACCGGTAAACAAATAACGAGAATTTTCGCGGAATACAAAAAAATGATTTCAAAATTAACAGTTTTTAATAATAGAACCGCCAAAGTTTGTTTTTCCAGATCTCTCCGGCATATTCAACACCAACCCTTGTTGCGGTTAAATAATTAACATCATCAGGCCCGTTCGTAATCCATATACGTGATGAAAGAGTCAGTTCCTCACCATTGTAATCCTTTGTGATCCCCAGAAGACGGCTAACCCTGCCCGGGCCACTCACCTCCTCCAGTCCGCGTATCAATACAGCCTGGGGATGCCCTTCCGGACCCGTAACAATATTAATCATCCGGTACAAACCATAAATAAGGTAAATATACAGGCATCCCCCCCGCCGGTACATAACCTTTGTGCGGTCTGTACACCCTTTGCTGGCATGACATGCCAGGTCTTCTTCACCACGGTATGCCTCAACTTCATTAATCGTAAATTTCCGGATACTATTATCACTGCATACCAGATTTATCTGCTTACCCAGCAATGCAGGAGCTACCTCAAGCACATCACGCTGAAAAAAATCAACTGATAACCGGTCCTCTGTTTTCAAACCCCTCATTTTAATATTTTGTGCAAAAATAGTAATAAAGTACAAAGCCGGAAGGAAAAAAGCTCAAAGCTCAAAGCTCAAAGCTGAACAGTGATAAGATGGAAAAGTGAAAAAAAATTTAACATACCGCTAACATTTTAGCAAGGGACCTGCAAGACCGGCAGAATCTTTTCTTATTAACAAATAAACGCACGGACCCCACCCCTACCCCCAGTAGGGGAATACCTACTGCTAAAAAGAAAGTTTTATCTCCTCAACTCCCCAACTTCCCAACTCCTCAACTTCTAAACTCCTCAACCTCTCAACATAATAATTACTTATAAATTCCAGAGAATCTTATTGTATAATAAAAAATAATTGTATTTTTGCACTCCACAATTTTCGAATGATTGGATTAACATATTGATAATTAAATAAAAGCTATTACATAAGTGGATACCTTAAAATACAAAACCAGGTCGGCAAACAGTGCTACAGTGACGAAAGACTGGTATGTAGTTGATGCTACTAACCAGCCGTTAGGAAGATTAGCATCAATAGTGGCAAAGATATTACGGGGGAAGAATAAACCTGACTTTACCCCTCATGTTGATTGTGGTGATAATATGATCATTATAAACGCGGAAAAAGTCAGGCTTACCGGTAAGAAAATGACAGATCGTAAACACTTCAGTCATTCCGGATATCCGGGGGGACAGAAAACAACTACACCGGAAGAGATAATGGCAAAGAAACCCGAGCGCCTTATTGAGCATGCGGTTAAAGGCATGTTGCCAAAAAACCGTCTTGGCAGTGTTCTGTTTAATAACATGTTCGTTTATACCGGTCCGGAGCATCCGCATCAAGCCCAGCAACCAAAAGAGATCAATCTTAACTCGATTAAATAATTATGGAAGTAATTAACACCGTAGGAAGAAGAAAATCAGCCGTAGCGCGTGTATATATTGATGAAGGAAAAGGAAACATCATTATCAATAAACGTGATTTTAAAGAATATTTTCCGTTACGGCAACTGCAATATATGGTTCAGCAACCTTTAAGCACACTTGAAGCAACAGAAAAATATGATATTAATGTAATATTATACGGAGGAGGCATTAAAGGGCAGGCTGAAGCTGTAAGGCTCGGTATTTCCAGGGCACTTGTGAAACTTGACCCCGAAAATAAAAGCCTTTTGAAAGCCAGTAAGTTTCTTACACGTGATCCGCGTGAAGTAGAACGTAAAAAGCCTGGGCAACCCAAGGCAAGAAAAAGATTTCAATTTAGTAAGCGTTAGGAAATTCAACCTTTGTTTAGTGTTAATACATAATGTCCGATATCCGCGTTGTTGCTCAAATTTTAAATCCTCAAATACTTCAGTATACTGCGGTTTAAAATTTTCGCACGCCTTGATCCCGAACATTCTGAACAAACACTACGAGTTAATAAATAAACCGTGTTTAGTATCTAAACTGTTGAGACTTCCGGGAAGTTGGAACTACTTGATGGTTGACAATTATAGAATGTAAACAATATTTTATTATGCCAAGAACAAATTTTAATGAATTACTCGATGCAGGTGTACATTTCGGCCATCTGAAAAGAAAGTGGAATCCCAGCATGGCACCATATATTTTTATGGAACGCAACGGGATACATATTATTGACCTGCAAAAAACGGTGGCGAAAATTGATGAGGCCTGTTCTGCCCTGAAACAAATAGCCAAATCAGGCAGAAAGATCCTTTTTGTAGCTACAAAAAAACAAGCCAAGGAGATAGTCGCTGAAAAAGTAAAGCAGATCAATATGCCGTATGTTACAGAAAGATGGCCCGGTGGAATGCTTACAAATTTTCCAACGATCAGGAAAGCAGTGAAAAAAATGGCAGCTATCGATAAGATGGCCACTGACGGCACCTTCGATAATATGTCAAAGAGAGAAAGACTGCAAATAACCCGTCAACGCGCTAAGCTGGATAAAAACCTGGGGAGCATATCTGATCTTACCAGGCTCCCTGCTGCAATGTTTATTGTTGATATTTCCAAAGAATCTATAGCGGTTCGGGAAGCAAACCGGCTTAACATCCCGGTATTTGCTATTGTTGATACCAATTCAGATCCTAATATGGTCGATTTCGCTATTCCGGCAAACGACGATGCATCCAAGTCCATCTCACTGATCACTGATATTGTATGTAAAGCAATACAGGAAGGGCTCGATGAACGTAAGATGGAAAAAGAAAAGGATGTGTCATCCAAAAAAGACAAAAAAGTTGCCCGACGTGGTGATGAAAGTGATGAACCGGAAGCCGGGGAAGAAGAAAATGTAAAAGTACATGCACACGACGAAGATGAAGAAGAAATGGATGTTCAAACCAAAAAATCATCTGCAAAAAAATCATCTGCAAAAAAATCTCCGGTCAAAAGGGAAAGAATATCCAAATAAATACAATTTTCTAAAAGTATATTAAGTTATGACACAAATAACCGCAACTGAGGTTAGTAAACTCAGAAAGACCACAGGCGCCGGTATGATGGACTGTAAAAAAGCCCTTCAGGAAGCAAATGGCGATTTAGATAAGGCAGTTGAAATTATTCGTAAAAAAGGTCAGGCAGTAGCCAATAAGCGTGCTGACAGGGAAGCTTCAGAAGGCGTTGTTCTTGCAAAAGCATCGGGAGATGCCACATTCGGTGCAATGATAGTACTGAATTGTGAAACAGATTTTGTTGCCAAAAATGAAGGCTTTGTAAAACTTGCTAATGATATACTTGACCTGGCACTGACTCAGAAGCCTGCCGATCTTAATGCTCTGAAACAGTTGAGCATTGATGGTAAACAGGTTGAAGACAGGGTAACAGAAGAAGTAGGTATCATAGGCGAGAAATTAGAGCTTACCTACTATGCTAAATTGGAAGCAGCACAGGTGATACCCTATATTCATCCGGGAAATAAGCTGGCAACACTTGCTGGATTGAACCAAAAAGCAGATTACCAGGTTGGCAAAGACATCGCCATGCAAATTGCCGCTATGAATCCAGTAGCTATAGATGAATCAGATGTACCCGGGGAAGTGAAAGAAAAAGAGAAAGAAATCGGTCGTGAACAGGCTCTTGCTGAAGGTAAACCCGAAAATATTGTCAACAGGATTGCAGAAGGAAAACTGAAAAAATTCTTCAAAGACAATACTTTATTAAATCAGGATTTTACCAGGGATGCAAAAAAATCAGTGCGTCAATACCTTCAGGAAACAGACAAAGATCTGACTGTAACCGGGTTCCTGCGGTATTCACTATCGAATTGATCATTTTCACATACTATGATATAAGAGAAAGAGGGTTTAAACCCTCTTTTTTTGTTTGGTAAAATGTATAATAAATACTAATTTTCAGAAATTTGATTTATAGAAAGATGGTCAAATATAAACGCGTACTGCTGAAATTAAGTGGTGAAGCACTGACGGGCAACAGCGATCATGGTATAGATGCACACCGGTTGAATGATTACATCACTGAAATCCAGGAGTTGATCAACCTGGGAGCCGAAGTCGGCATTGTGATAGGAGGCGGTAATATATTCAGGGGTATTTCAGGTACTGAGAACGGTATCGACCGTGTTAAAGGTGATTATATGGGTATGCTTGCCACAGTGATCAATGGCCTTGCCCTGCAGTCGGAATTTGAACGGATCGGCAATTCCGCAAAACTATTAACCGCCATTAATATGGATCCCGTGGGGGAACACTACAGCAAACAAAAAGCATTGCAGGCAATGAAACACGGAGATGTCGTAATATTCGCCTTTGGTACGGGGAATCCTTATTTTACGACTGACACAGCCGCCGCCTTACGGGGCATAGAGATTGAAGCAGATGCAATATTGAAAGGTACGCGGGTGGACGGTGTTTTCAGCGATGACCCGGAAAAAAACAAGAAAGCAAAAAAATTTGATTCTATCACATTTAGTGATGCCTACAATAAAGGGTTAAAAATAATGGACCTTACAGCTTTTACTATGTGCAGGGAAAATAATATGCCTGTTATTGTGTTTAATATGAATAAAAAAGGAAATTTGAAAAAACTTATTACCGGTGAAGAAATAGGTACAATTGTCAGAAATTAATATTTGCCGGCTGTTGCCCAAAAATAAATTCCTAAATTTGTTTATAAATAATTCACATTAATGTCAATATTTAAACTAAATCCTGTAAAATTTCAATCCTATGGAAGAAGAAGTTCAGTTAGTTATTGATGTGGCCAGGGAAAAAATGGATAAAGCTGCTCTGCATCTTGAAGATGAGCTTGCACATGTACGTGCCGGGAAAGCCAATCCTGCTATGCTTGACGGTATAACAGTTGACTATTACGGTGTAATCACTCCCCTTAACCAGGTTTCAAACATCAGTACCCCCGATGCACGTACCATCCTGATCCAGCCCTGGGAAAAGAATATGATTGATCCTATTGAAAAAGCAATACAAGCTGCAAATTTAGGCCTCAATCCTGCAAATAACGGTGAACTTATAAGAATCCTCGTACCCGCCCTTACTGAAGAAAGAAGGCTGAACCTGGTAAAACAAATTAAAAACATGGCTGAAAACACCAGGATCAGTATACGTAATGCAAGAAGGGAAGCTAATGAGGAATTTAAAAAGCTTCAGAAAGAAGGACTTTCCGAAGACCTTGCCAAAGATGCTGAAAACGAAGTTCAGGAATTGACAAATAATTATTCAAAACAGGTTGATGACATTATCGAAGCCAAGGAAAAAGATATTATGACAGTTTGAAATGTTTTTTCGCAAAACTGCAAATTTCCCGCCCTTCTCCCTTCTTATATCAGCAGGTTGAAAGCCTGATTTCACTTAAGGTAAGCATAGTGCATAAAGCCTGATAAAATTGACAATTAGTGTTTGTCAATAAACTCTTAATGTTTGTTCAGAATGTTCGAGATCAAGGCGCGCAAACCGAACGAAGTGAGCTCTTTAACTTACTTTTTTAAGTGAGTTAAAGAACTTATTTAAAAGTGAGCTCTTTAACTTACTTTTTTAAGTGAGTTAAAGAACTTATTTAAAAGTGAGCTCTTTAACTTACTTTTTTAAGTGAGTTAAAGAACTTATTTAAAAGTGAGCTCTTGAACACCTTTAAAAATAATTAACGTTGTGAAAAAAAATTTTAAACCGCGGTATACTAATGTATTCGGGGATTTAAAATTTTGGCAGCAACGCGGATACCGAACATTATTGACAGACACTAATTAGTGTCTGTCAATGAACTCGCAGTGTCTGTTCATAAAGTTTCATTTGCAAGGCTTGCGCAGTCCGAAAATGCGGAGTTTACTAGTCGTAAATGAGCAATTTTCGGGCAAGCGTAACGCGGCAAATGGGACTTTATGGACAGACACTAATTAGTGTGTTACTTCCTTCCCGGTGATTATCCTGTTCAACACATTTTCGATCGTACGAAATTTAAGTTGAATTTCTTCACTTTCTTTCCCGGGAACAGAATCAGAAGTAATACCTGCCCCGGAATACAAAACAGTCGAACCGCCGACAATCTTCATGCAACGAAGGTTAACAAACAATTCAACAGGGTTTTCAATGTTTACCGGTCCAAGATAACCGGCATAAAACTCACGTGAAAACTTTTCATGCCTGGTAATAAATTCATAAGCAGGCTTAACTGGTATACCACAAATAGCAGGTGTGGGGTGTATGCGATTGAGAAGTTCGGCACATTTGGGCAGGTCATTTTTATTTACACTCGCGGTAAACCCGGAACTCAAATGCATTATATTACCTGCAACAGCCGTTTGCGGGGGAGATACGGTATAATTCTCCAGGCCCGACTGTTGAAAAGCATCTTCAATATAACAAGTAACAAACTCCTGTTCCGTATATTCCTTATTTGTCCATTTTTCTTCACTACCATTTGACCGGTAACGCTTCGTGCCGGCCAGAGCAACTGTTTTTAATGTGTTTTTATTAAGAGTAACCAGAAGTTCGGGGCTGCTCCCTGTCCATGTACCAATGCCCGGCAAGGATACCATGGATACAAAAGCATTTTTATATTCTCCGGCCATACTCAGGAACATCTCCACAATATCAAATGCTGCCGGTAAACTGATCTCTTTCCTGGCAGCCAGTACAACTTTATCAAAATCACCCGACCTGATATGTTTCAGGGCCTTCCCCACAACTGATCCGTATTTTCCCAGCTCACCTTTAGGTGGTGTCTTAATACAGCTTTTGTAAAATGAGGGAACAAAATCTTGATTCTCCTGTTGATTCTCCTGCAAATCTCCCTGCAATTGTGAATAAATATCATCTGTGCCGGGATCATCCTGGAATAACCTTCCTTCACCTTCATCATAACGTATTCCGGAACGGATAAAAACAGAGCCTGAATTTGTGAAATTTTCAAACGGACTGAAAAGAAATCCGGGTGACGATTTTTGGAACCGAAAGCTAAAATTATTCTCTGAGGAGGAACCTAAAATGGCACTAACTGTCCTTTTGCCAGGGCGGCGATAGAAAACAACAGGCATACTGCCTTTATATCCCGTATGCAAAAATGTCTTAAGTATAACTTTTTTTTCAATATGATCAACCTTAATCATTCCCATTTTCTTATTCCTCTCCCCAATTAGAGTCTGGCCCACAAACAAAACTAAAATAAATCAAAAATCATGAAGATAAAAAACGTTTCCCGTTTTATCCGGATACCATTGCCGGGGCCGTTTAATTTTGCCACTTAATGTTCTCTCCAGATATGGTACAACATTTATTATTCCGGGTTGTTCAAGCTTTTCGAGCTGCATCCTGATAATATTGCATACCCTTGTCTTATCAATATCATCATAATTTTCATTTTCAATGATTAGTGCCGGTTTCTCCCCCAGCTTTTCATCGGGCACCCGGGATATGAGGAATGGAAAACTTAAGTGTTTTGATAACTTTTTCTCAACCTGCTCCGGTATTATCTTGACGCCTCCCGAATTAATAACATTATCAATCCTGCCTAACCATAAAAAACGGTTAGCTTTTATAGTAACCAGGTCATTTGTAACTACCTCTTTATTAGTGCTTATAAAACAGACCGACAAACATCCCCTTTGATCGGTGTCGATTTTTATACCTTCAAGAACTTCAAACCAGTATGATCGTCCCGGGCCATTTAACGGACGAACTGCAATATGTGAACTGGTTTCGGTCATGCCAAACGTTTCCACCACTCTGCATGTAAGTCCGGAGATCTTTTGAAACATTGAATCCGTTATTTTTGCACCCCCGACAATAATTGTCCCGGCCATATTTTTATCTGTAAGTGAAGATAATGCATTCCCGAGTTGAAAAGGGGTAAGGGCTGCAAAATCTATAAAAGAATCCAGCTCCACGAAGGGATCTCCCGAAGGTTTAACTGTTATAAGGTTCAATCCTGATACGAATGCCCTGACGATCATCATCTTCCCTGCTATGAACTTTACCGGTAAGCATAACAATGCCTTCTGGCCGGGACGAAGCTGAAAATACCTTTGGGTTCTGAGCGCCGATTCTGCCAGTTCGTGTTTGAAAATACCTACCTCTTTGGGCTTTCCGGTAGTACCTGAGGATTTAACTCTTATCTGATCATCATTTGATAACAATTCTTCAATAAAAAACCAGATATCCTTTTCCCAGGATTCCTTATGGTTATCAGCACGGGTTAAACGGCAGGCCTCCAACAGTTCACGTTTGTCGTATCTTTTGTCATTAATGGTAACGCATTTAAATATTTCTTCTATACTGGCCTTATCTTCCATATTACAGGTACTTGCATAAATTTCATCCTTTCATTCCACACTCTATTCTCCCCATTCGCCATGAGGATCATAAAACAATTCATCTCCCCTGAGATAAAGCGGTGATTTGATATTATTTTCGTATATCTGACCGGTTCCCAATCCATGTATTTTTGTATGATCATGCTTATATGTCCATTGTGCAATGGCATTCAATCCGATATTTGATTCAAGAGCCGAAGTAATCCACCACCCGGTTCCCAGCTGTCCGGCAATATCCATCCATTCTTCCGTTCTACTGAATCCTCCCAGCAGTCCCGGTTTCAAAATGATATAATGCGGTTTAATCTCATTAAGCAATTGCCTTTTCTCCTCAATACTAAAATTGCCGATCAACTCTTCATCAAGTGCAATGGGAATGGGAGAATTTCTGCATAATTCATTCATTAATGCATAATTCCCGGCGGCAATGGGCTGTTCAATGGAATGAATATTATACGGGGATAACTTTTCCAGGAAAGCCATTGCTTTATCAGGAGGAAATGCACCATTGGCATCCAGCCTTATTTGTACAATGTTTTCATTGTGCTTTTCCCTGACCGACCTGATAATTTGGAGTTCCTCATCAAAATCAACCGCCCCTACCTTAATTTTTATGCACCGGTACCCGGCTTCAAGCTTTTCCCGGACCTGCTTTTTCATGAAATCAATATCCCCCATCCATATTAATCCGTTTATCCTTATTCCTTCACCGCCACCGGTAAACCCTGAAGGGAACAATACCCGCGAGCCTCCGGAAGAATAGTCTTTTAAAGCTGTCTCAAGACCAAACCTAATGGAAGGGTAGTCATTCAACTCATCCATGTCAATTTGCCCGTGTTTTAAGCGATTTAGGGTACCCGTGAGTTTTATTTCAAAGCCGGACTGATCATCAATGCTCAAACCCGGAATGGGTGAACACTCGCCGATACCACAGGGTGAGGAAACAAGGTCATCTCCTACCCTGATAATCCAGGAATCCTTTTGCAGCAAACTGCCACGTGATGTAACAGCCGGGCTTTTAAAATACAAGGTATATTTTCGAAAACCGGCATCAGGCATAAATGGAAAGTATTAACCCCAGTCCAAGTGTAACTGAAAAAAATAATGTGCTTATTGAAAGTCTTTTAAGATAAGGATCCAGCAATTTAGGCTCTTTAATCCGTACAACATTATTCAGATTAATAACAAAGAAAGGAATAGTGACAAGGAACAGTAACTGAATAAATGAGAAATAATTACGGAATAAAAATATCCCTGTCAGTGCAATTGCTACTGTGATAAGTGTAACCTGGTAGATCTTGGCAGGCACTTCACCTATTCTTACCACAAGGGTTTTTTTCCCGGCCTTTTTATCCGAAACACGGTCGCGAAGATTATTAATATTCAACACACCCACACTTAGGAATCCCAGGCTTGCAGCCGGTAAAAAAACATCAAAATCAAGGAAGTTCGTATGAAGAAAAAATGTTCCTGCCACATTTACAAGTCCAAACCACAAAAAAACAAAAAGGTCGCCCAGCCCTATATAACCATAGGAATTGCTGCCGACTGTATATTTAACAGCCGATAATATCGCCCCGATACCCAGCATGACAAACAACAATGCATATGAAATTCCTGCTTCTTTAGTACCGGTTATGATAAGTAATAATCCTGATAAGAAAGAAACGGATATCAGGATACCAATTGCGGTTTTCATGCTTTTTACCGATAAAACTCCGCTTTGTGTTGCCCTCACCGGACCTATCCTTTCCTCACCATCCGTTCCTTTCATACCGTCGCCATAATCATTGGCCACATTTGACAGAAGCTGAAGGCTCACAGCTGTAATTGTGGCAAGAATAAAAATACTCCAGTTAAAGTATTCATAATAAGCTGCCAGGAAACTTCCCAAAAGTGTTCCTGAAAGAGCCAGGGGCAGAGTTCGCGGGCGCATCACCTCGATCCATATTTTGGCTTTTCTTATCATAACGATTTTTTAGGGCAAATTGGTAAATTTGTTAAAATCCGGATCACGTTTTTCCAGGAAGGCATTTTTCCCTTCCTGTGCTTCTTCGGTCATGTAATACAACATAGTAGCATTACCGGCAAACTCTTGCAAGCCGGCTTGTCCGTCAAGCTCCGCGTTAAGTCCCGTTTTAATCATTCGAAGTGCGACGGGACTGTGTTTCATTATTTTTTTACACCATTCTATTGTTGTTTCTTCCAATTTATTCAAAGAAACAACCTTATTCACCAAACCCATCTCCATAGCTTCATGTGCCGAATATTGTTCACAAAGAAACCAAATCTCACGTGCCTTTTTTTGTCCTACGATACGGGCCAGGTAAGAAGATCCGAATCCGGCATCGAAGCTGCCTACCCTGGGGCCTGTCTGACCGAAAACAGCATTTTCCGATGCTATCGTAAGGTCACAAATAACATGAAGTACATGCCCCCCGCCAATAGCATAGCCATTAACCATGGCGATAACAGGTTTTGGAATGGACCGGATCTGCCGCTGAAAATCCAGGATATTCAGCCTGGGCACTCCATCTTTTCCAATATATCCGGCGTATGACTTAACATTCTGATCACCGCCACTGCAAAAAGCTTTATCACCTGCCCCGGTTAATACCACAACACGTATTCTTTGATCATCCCGGCAATGCTCCATAGCCCCGATCAGCTCCCCGGTGGTATCCGGCGTAAACGCGTTGCGGTAACGCGGGCGGTTTATCGTGATTTTAGCTATACCCTCGTGAAATTCAAAAAGAATATCATTGAAATCACGTATTTTTTCCCAGGAAATATGATTACTCATACTGAATGTTTTTAAATAATTTATAGAGGCCTTTCAATGTTTGTGCATTTGGTGAAGAAAGGGTATCCACTTCAAGTACAACAGCTCTGTCTGATGACTGAAACAATTGATCAAGGGCTTTGTTTAAGGAATGTTCGCTATCTGCCATTAAATAAGATAGTCCCGACGCCAGGACATGTTGCCGAATTGAAAAATCCAACGGGGTTTCGAGATATTCTTCAATACCTACTGTACCATCACCGGTATCAAGGATCCTGAAAATATCTCCCCCCCGGTTATTAATTACAATAATCCTTAAATTTTCAGGCATGTTTTTTATGCCGAGTGCATTTGAATCATAGAAAAAAGAAAGGTCTCCCAATATTAAAAGTGATAAGCTGTCCCTTCCATAACAAATACCTGCTGCAGTGGAAATACAACCGTCAATCCCCGAGGTTCCGCGGTTACTGTAACAATAAACTCCCTGCTTCACGGTAAACAACTGGGCATATCTCACGGGACTGCTGTTACCCAGATGCAGATCACAGTTTCGCGGTATCCTTCTCATAATACATTGAAAAGCTTTCAGATCACACCATGGGATACTCTGCAAATAATCCTCCTGTTCAAATTCCAGTACACTGTTCATCCTTAAAATATCCTTTTGAAAGGAACTATCCCGGTTTTTCGGCATGTATCTATGAAACAATTTTAAAAAATGAGACGGCTCCGCCTGTATCACACTGCTCAATCCCATATATGTATCTGTAGCTGAGTATTCTTTTTGAACAAGCCAAATTTGAGCGGGTTTGACCTTTCGGAGAAATTGTTTTATCATTTTTGATACTGTCACCGGTCTTATAACCACTACCAGACCAGGGACAAAAGAAGTATCTTCAGTCGTTCCGAGGGCAAAAAACAGACGTTCAACAGCAGTAATAAATGTATCCTGTTGCATATTCGCCAGGTTCTCAGCAAGAACAACAACAGAATTATCTTCCGAAAGAACTTTAAGATTTTGATCCAACTCTTTATCATAACCTCCCATGCCACAAATGATCATCTTCTTTTTCAAAGACTTCCAGCTCTCTATCAATGAAGCAGGCAATTCGCCTGTAGAACTGTCAGGGACAATATGCTCAATTATCCTGACACTTTTGGATGGTTCCGGCAGTTCCGTGTACAAAGGCTCTCGCAAAGGTACATTTATATGGACAGGGCCGGGCAAACCCGCCAGGGAAATGTTAACAGCATCTGCAACCATCCGATTGGAGTACCACAGATCCTGTTCATTTAGGGTTTCAACCGGAAGCTGGTAATCTGATTTAACATGCCGGCCGTATATGTTTTGTTGACGAATTGTTTGGTTATCAGACTGATCAATGATTTCAGGAGGCCGGTCCGCTGTAATAAGCAAAAGCGGTACATGTTGATAGTAAGCCTCTGCAACTGCGGGTGAGAGGTTCAATACGGCGGTACCCGAACTGCAAACCACAGCTACCGGCTTTCCGGTACCAATGCTGATACCCATTGCAAAATACCCTGCCACGCGTTCGTCAACAACACTCAGGCATTCTATCCTGATGCTTCGTGCAAGTGCTTTGATTAACGGGGCATTTCTCGATCCGGGGCAGATCACTGCCTTTTGTATACCCTTTAAAAGGAGAATCTCAGCAAGATCACTTATTCCCTGACGATAATGTGGCATAACGACAGTGGTATTTATCTTAGGGTTATACTTTTTTTCGTTTAATTACATTGGTTACAAGGCAGGAACTTAATAATTTCTGCTTATCGTCATATATTTTCACTTCCCAGCAGTGAGTTGTATCTCCCCAATGTGTATTTACAGCTATACCGTCTACTATTCCGTCTGTCGCGGTCTTCTGATGCTGACCGGATACGCCGGCACCGAAAACCAGGTAATCATCATTGTTGAGAAGAACATATGAGCCAACGCTTGCCAGAGTCTCCGCGAATGCCAGAGTAGCTCCCCCGTGCAAATATCCCATTGGTTGCCGCGTGCGGCTGTCAACAGGCATAGTTGCTTTTATCCCTTCCTTGGTAATTTCAGTAAAACGGATACCCAGATGAGAGATCATTGTATTTTCACAGAGTTTGTTTATCCTGTCAACTTCAATCATAACACGTTTTGTATAGGGGGGTACATCACAACAAATTTAAGTTATTTTAATGACCCGTCAATTTTGTTCGGGGTAAATATACAGGAGATTAAAACTGCAATATCGCTTAGAAAGTTTATTTACCATTTTGTCATAATTCTTATCATAAGATATAGATCCCTTTCTTGAATTCACAAAAACGAGCAGGTCATTTTGTCCCGGCTTTATCATAACACTTTCAGGATTTTGATGATCAAGTATATGCGTTTTACCAATATATTTCTTCCCCGTGCCCGAGACTACGGCTTTAATACTCATGAGAGTTTGTTCATTTGCCAGAATAGTGGCTTTACACTTGAATTGTTGTGTCAACAATATTATTTTATCCACCCATCTGACAAAGCCAGTCTCGTGCTGTGCAAATTCGGGAGCAAACAAATACAGGTTTTGCATATTATGCAATGATGATGTAGGGGTTTTAACCACAAAGATCATCTTATCGGTTTTTTTCAGCAATTTCTTCAATATGGTACCAAATAAAACTTCTATCGTGGTAGATTTTTCATTCCACCCGATCACCATCACTGAGGACATCAGCTCTTTAGAAGCACGGGAGATACCGTTGGTCACCGTTGTATCCAGCCTTGATGCAATTTCAAATTTCGTGTCAGAATGAAGCATGTCAACAGCCTTTTGGATCCTTTCTTTACTTTTGCCGATATCCTTTTGTGACTGATCTTTTCCTGTAAACACCGAAAGCGGATAAATGGGAACATTATTGTCCGCATTTTTCACCAGTAATGAAAAATCAAGCAGATTACTGATATTATCAGGATTGGCCACCGGAACGAGGATAACCTCTTTATCCTCTTTCTTCATGGTCTGGTTTTTTTCCGATACAACGATCTCCCTGGCCGAATTCTGGGTAAAATAAGAACTAATAATACTGGTCACCAGTATCAGAATAACAGTATGATTGATCATGATCTCATCGAGAACACCCAGGTTAAATCCTATTAGAATTATTGCAATTGCCGAAGCAGCACGCGATACGCTCAAACCAAAAATAAGATTGTTTTCCACACCTGAGAACTTGAAGGTAAGTGATGAGATCTTCACGGCAAGGTATTTACCTGCAAGGGCAGTAATAATTAAGGCCACCAGGGTAATTATTAAATACGGATCTGCAAAATACACGGCGAAATTGGCAAGTATCCCCACTGAGATCAAAAATATGGGAATAAATAGGGAATTACCTATGAACTCAATCCTCTTAAACAGTGCAGACGACCTGATAACAAATTTATTCAGAATAATACCGCAGAAAAACGCCCCTATTATAGGCTCAATATCTAATAATTCAGCGACTACTGTACATAAGAACAAGACAGCCAATACAAAAATATACTGCATATTAAGGTCACCATCATAATAATTAAAGAACCACCTGGTAATCTTTGGTATGATTAAAAATATAAACCCAAAGAGCAATAGAAAATTGATTATCAACTGTAACAAATGATTTATATGAAAGTAAGACCCGCCCACCTCGGTAATAACCTCCATGGACATCAGTGCCAGCACGTCGGCAATTATAGTGCCACCGATAAGAATGGTTATTATAGGCCACGTCACTATACCCATCCTGCTGATGATAGGATAAGATATAAGGGTATGTGAAGAAAGCATCGATGAGATCAACAATGAGGCAATAATGCCAAATCCCAGAATATAAAAGCAAATCACATAACCCAAAAGGAAAGGTAATGTAAAAGATACCACACCGAAAAATATGCTTTTCTTTTTATTCCCAATAAAATCAATCAGGTCAATCTCCAGGCCGGCTAAAAACATCAGATATTGTAAACCAATTGTACCCAAAATGGAGAATTCGAGGTCAGGCGAAAGAAGATTAAACCCATTAGGGCCAATAAGCGCCCCACTGATCAGTAATCCGACAATGGCAGGAATACGCAAACGCTCAAATACCATTGGCGCGATCAATAGAATGAGGAATATAAGAGCAATTATAAAAAGTGGCCCTTCAAAAGGAACTGATATATTTAAATTATGCAAATTGTAAATAATTATTTGACCTTTATAATATTATTACGACAGATTATAATGCTTTTATTACGAATTGTTTGTTACCATCTGCTAATCTGCCTTATTGCAAAAATACGAATACTTAATGAATACAAAGGCATTGATTCAGGATTATAAAAATAAAACCAGATCATCATAATCTCCCTAATCACCTTTCATTCTATTATTTAGGGCCTGTTGAAAAAACCCGTAGTACATCATATACAAGGCGGCAAAGCGAAGGTGTATTATAATTACAACTCACAAAAGCTACTATTACCACTTAAAAATTCCGTGAAACTTCACCCCTTATTTGAAAGTTTCATCCCTCATTTCACATTTCCACCACAGATATTTTTTTAGCATACCAAAAAATTGATAAATACGCTGGATTGGTTTTATATTAGCAGTGTTATTATTCATACTAAAACAAACCACATTTGACAAATTACACTGTGGTAGTTATAAAACAGTTTACCCGACTAATAATTCCATAAAGTTCAAAAACCCCGGTATAACTTATGCCGGGTTTTTTATTATAAAACTATTCATCCCTCAACTTTGTTATTAACATCACAAATAATATATCTTTCACAAAATACATTTAATTGGCCCCATTTATTAAAACAGCATACATTTATTATCTAACTTTGAAGAAAATAACCTGTATTAATTGGCTTAGCCAAGCTAAAGGTTTATAAAAATGAATGAGAATTTTGTTAAATATTGAAAAAACCTGAAGCTTTAATAATACAGAACAAGATATAATTCTAATTTGATTCAAAATGAAAATATTATTTATATATCCGCGATTCCCTGATACTTTCTGGAGTTTCAAACATGCTTTGAACTTTATTTCCAGAAAAGCATTTGTGCCGCCACTTGGCTTAATCACTATATCTGCAATGCTTCCGCCAACATGGAAGAAAAAGCTGGTAGATATGAACGTGAGCGAACTGAAGGCCAATGATATCCTTTGGGCAGACTATGTCTTTATAAGTGCAATGAACGTGCAAAAAGCATCAGTTGACAAAGTAATTGAAGAATGCAGGAAATACGGTGTAAAGATCGTTGCCGGCGGACCCTTTTTCACACGGGAATATAATTACTATCCGCAAATAGATCATTTTGTATTGAATGAAGCAGAAATAACCCTCCCAATATTTCTTAAGGACCTTAATTCCGGGATCACTCCAAAAAGAATATATAAAACTGATGTATTTGCAGATATGACATCATCCCCGGTACCTGATTATCATTTGTTATCAGCGAAAAAATATGCGGCAATGAATATCCAGGTAACAAGGGGATGTCCCTTTGCATGTGATTTTTGTGAAGTCACTTCCCTTTTGGGGCGTAAAGTCAGAATGAAGCAGACCCGGCAGGTTATTGACGAACTTGAAACCTTATACAAACTCAACTGGCGCGGAATGGTTTTTTTCGTTGATGATAATTTTATCGGCCGGAGACGAATAATGAAAACCCTTGTGCTACCTGCCATAAAAAAATGGATGCAGGATCATAAATACCCATTCACATTTACCACGCAAACATCCGTTGACCTTGCAGATGATGATGAACTGCTGACAATGATGGTTGAATCAGGTTTTAGCTCTGCTTTCATTGGGATAGAAACTCCTGAAGATATTTCACTGCAGGAATGTGTAAAATCACAGAACAGGAACAGGGACCTCCTGCATAGCGTTCAAAAGATCCAAAAAGCCGGAATAAATGTCTCGGGTGGATTCATCGTTGGCTTCGACAATGATCCTCCTAATATTTTTCAAAAGCAAATCGACTTTATTCAGAAAAGCGGCATAGTTACCGCTATGGTAGGTCTGTTAAATGCCCCAAGGAATACAAAGCTTTATCAGCGCCTCAAAGCAGAAAACAGGCTTACAAATGAACATAGCGGTAATAATACTGACTACACTATGAATTTCATTCCGAAGATGAACCACGATGTTTTGCTGGAAGGATACCGTACGATCATTAAAAATATTTATTCAATAAAACCCTATTATTACAGGATCCGCCGTCAGCTTCTTTTCCGCGAAACCAAACCTGCCGGATATAACAGAATTGAATTCTCGCATATAAAAGCTTTCTTCAGATCAATTATTGTTATAGGGATTATTAACAAGGGAAGGTGGGAATTCTGGAAGCTGTTTATATGGACTTTGCTTAAACGTCCGGCATTACTGGTAGACGCAATAACATTTGCTGTATACGGTTATCATTTCAGGACAATATTCGGGCTCAGAAAATAAAATTATCTTAATTCATTCCCTCGGGCTGCGGTTTCGAACTGCCCGCGAGGCAGTTCGACCTACTTTTTTGGCTGCCACCCAAAAAAGCAGGCAAAAAAGGTCACCGTTCCATAAAAATCGCTTGATTTACTACGAAAGGTTTTCTCCCCGCGGAACCCAAACTCACTCCTCCTTCGTCGTCGCTCAGACAGGGTTCCTCCAAGGCTTCCGCGACGAAAACCTTCCTTGAAATCTACGAGATTTTTCTTAGACGGATCCCGCTACTGCATAACCTTATGCTGGTTTTTAAGAAAATGGGGGTTGCGGAACAACGGCTTCCTTCTGTCATATCACAGCTTAACATATACAACGTAAGTCCTTACGGTAATATCCTTTTCAAATAAACCAACAACAGAACGGGACCCCCGCCTTCAGGATTTTCCGTTAAAAAAAATCAAGGTGATCACCGTTAAAAAAATCGAGCTGTCCGACGTCAGGAGTTCTCGATTTTTAGGTGAACACCTTGATTTTTTAGGAAAATCCTGTCAGCGGTGGCATTTTTGCCTACTTTTTTTGCTGTAGAAAAAAGTAGGTCGAACCGCTTGAGGGGCGGTTCGAAACAATTAGCCCACGAAAGGGCATTATTTAATAAATTATATGGAATTTTAATAAAACAATATTACTCTATATTAAAGCCTCCCGCTTCTTTAATCTTATCACTGTCAATAAGGATCAGATTATTGAACAGGGTATTCTTTTCTTCCAGTATCTTTTGAATGGCACGACGTGTATTGTTACGCGGATTGCTGTCGCGGTTCCTGATACTGTGAGCTATCTCCCTGAACCTGGCATCGGGTTCCCGGTTTCGCCATTTCGGATTTACCCTTGGCTCAAGCTTTTCCAGGTAAGTGTGCCTGTCGTTATAATAATACCACTTTACTCCTGTGGAACTCAGGAATTTACTGTTAGGACGCTGCATGGAAATATCCAGCCGGGTTACCGGGCAAAAACGCTTGTTTTGATTTCCGGGCTTTTCTTTATGTGAAGCAAAAAGACTGAGTTCATCGACATGTATAAACCCTGAAACAAAGTTAACCACCCGGCTGAATATATTCTCATGCATTAGCTGGAGATAAACACAGGGAAGCTACAAAATAATCTATCCCGTGTCAATTAAAAGGCTTTTTATTAATCAACTGGTTATGAACAGCATCATTTATTTTTTGTAAAACGCAACAAAACTTCTTAATGCCCGTAAATCATTGAAATATCTAAATAAACAATAATGGAACCACAAATTTGCCCTAAAACCCCCGGATGCCCTATTTTTAACGGAATACTTAAAGGTACCCAATACACCGAAACATATAAAAAGCTATACTGCGAAGCCGGTGAAGAAGGAAGAACAAGATGCAAGCGTTACCAGGTTGTCATGGCTGCTGGTAAATGTTCTGATAATATATTACCTAATTCAACCATATCAGTTGAAGAAATTATTTCCCGGATGAAAACAAATGGTGAGATAGAATAGAAAGCAGAAGTACAGTATTTTATAACATATCTGTATTTTGAACATGAATACTAATGTAGTGTTTATCCATAATGTCCGATATCTGCGTTATTGCTCCATTTTTAAATCCTCGAATACCATAGTATACCGCGGTTTAAAATGTTTTTCACAACGTTAATAATTTTTAAAAGTGTTCAAGAGTTCAATTTAAAATGAGTTCAAGAGCTCACTTCGTCCGGTTCACGCGCCTTGATCTTGAACATTCTGAACAAACACTTTAAGTTTATGGAAAGAATCTAATGTATTGTCATTTTAAAAATACGGATGCGTAATGAGAAATTTCGATCTGAATGAACGTTTTCTGAAAAGCCATTGGAAAGAGATCAGTCAGCCGGCCTGCCCCGGCTTAAAACATTCTTTTAACACTATTCATCACGGAATTCAGTTCCTGGCAATTACAGGTAAATATCTTCTTCCCCCCAGGTCTGACGACAGTAACATCGCCATGGAGTGGATACCACAGAAAAATGTGGTAGCCACTGAATGGATACATGCCGATACCACTTTCAGGGTTTGTATGCAACCGGATACATTAAAGCTGGAAATCTTTAACTATAATTGGAGTATCCTGGATAACATTTCATTACAGGGTAAGACAAATTGTGAGGTATACAGTCAGTTAAAAACCATTTTAGCACAACTTGGTGCTGATGTTTCCGGCTTATCATTTGACCTGCATTACGATATTCCGATGCATCCGACAGACAAAGGTGAAACTTACCAAATAGATGATCCGGAATTATTTCATGAAATATCCATTTATTACAGTAATGCAGGTATAATGTTATCCCATTTGAAAGCTAATATCTGGGATGCCGGCCAGCTAAGATGCCGACCCCGGCATTTTGATATGTCTTTTATTATCACTCTGGAACGCGAGAATAATGAAGCTGTAAAAACCATTAATGTGGGTTTCGGGCCACCTGACACATATTCCCAGGACCCGTATTTCTTTATATCAACACGGTCAAAGTCAGGAACCAACCTAAGCGGCCTTCCAAAACCGGGAGCAGGGAGGTGGAATGATCGTGACTGGCAGGGAGCTGTTCTTCCTGTCGGTGAAATATTAAAGGCAGGTAATATCAACGACCAGGTAGAGATAGTAATTATGTTTATACGAGAAGGACTGAAATCCGTATACGATAAAATACGGTGAAGTGCCCGTATTATTTTATTATTGTTTGTTTAATATCTCAGCGGCTAATTTTTCTATGTCCATACCTGAAAAATTACCTGAACTCATCATCAAAAGGTTCTGCCCTTCACGGGAAACGGATAATATATGCTCATGTAAACTATTAGCCGATGTAAATACCTCCAGTCCCGCTTTTTTGAATGCCCGGCGGACATCATCCCCAGTAAGAGGCTTAAGCTTCTTATGTTTAAGCGTATCCGGATGGTAATAAACGATGGCTGTATCCGCTGCATCCATTGTTCCGGCATATTCTTCAAGGTATTCCCCTGTCAGGCTGCTGTATGTATGCAGCTCAAAACAGGCGATCAATTCACGGCCGGGATAAAGACTCTTTACCGCATTAATGGTAGCAACCAATTTCGAAGGTGAATGCGCAAAATCGACATATATACTATTATGCCCGTTCGATGCCAGCTCCTGCAGCCGTTTTCCAGATCCGGTAAAAGAACAGACAGCAGAAAAGAACTGTTCATCACTTATACCAAGCAAATTGCAAACCTCTCTGGCTCCGGACAAATTTTCAATATTGTGTGCCCCAAATATCTTTAAAGGATATGATTCCCCGTTTATCCTTACAACAGTAGTTCCCCGCACAACATCATACTGTAATTGCCCGTATGGTATTTTAACAATGTCCTGTCGCACCTTTCCGGCCATTCTGACCAGTTCATCATCATCTTCAAAATAAACGAGCGTGCCTTCCGGTTCAATATGGTCAATAAACTTCTCAAACTGCTCCTTATAAATTTCCCTGGTGGGAAACACGTTGACATGATCCCAGGCAACGCCGCTTATCAATCCTATATGGGGCCTGTAAATTAAAAACTTGGGCCTCGGATCAACAGGAGATGCCAGGTATTCATCACCTTCAAATACAGCTGTCGGTGCATCATCATCAAGTCCTACCATAATATCAAATCCTTCAACTACCGACCCTACCATAAAATCAAATCTTCTGCCCGCTTGTTTGAGTACATGCATTATCATCGAGGTGATGGTGGTTTTTCCATGGCTCCCGCTAATTACCACCCGTGTTTTATTTTTCGTCTGGTCATAAAGATATTCAGGGTAGGAAAAAATACGAATGCCAAGCTTTTGGGCTTCTATCAGCTCGGGATTATCTTTCCCGGCATGCATACCAACAATTACACAGTCCGTGCTTCCGGTGATCTTACCGGGATGCCATCCCGGCCTTGAAGGTAACAACCCACACCCTGCCAGCCGTGATCGTGAAGGCTCATTTATCTCATCATCCGAACCCGATACAACATGACCTTTTTTATGAAGGGCAATAGCCAGATTATGCATGGCTGCCCCTCCAATAGCTATAAAATGTATTGTCATTCTTATATCACTTAAAGTGTCAGTATGTAAAAGTAAAATAACATATCTCAGAAAACAAATAACAATATCTTCCCTTACTTTAACAAAAAGTAAACTTATTATATAAGCTTTCTTCGTCGAAAAATTAATGAATCATTATACATGAACCTTAGGGATAATAACAAAAATTGTATCTTTATAAATATTTACATATATTATTGACAGGCATCATTAAGGCAACCTATGGCAGTAAAAAATAACCTGAAAAAAGAATTGGGATTGTTTGATGTTTTTGCCATCAGCACAGGGGCAATGTTTAGTTCAGGGTTTTTCCTTTTACCCGGATTAGCATCACAGTATACAGGTCCATCGGTGTTCCTTGCATATTTTATCGCGGGTTTGCTTATCCTTCCTGCAATGTTCAGTATGGCAGAAATTGCAACCGCATTGCCCCGATCGGGTGGCGCTTATTTCTTCCTGGACAGGAGCCTGGGGCCTATGATGGGCACTATCGGGGGACTTGGGACCTATTTTGCTTTAATGTTTAAAACATCATTTGCAATTATCGGTATTGGTGCTTATGCTGCCATTTTCTGGGAAGTGCCCGTGAAAACGGTGGCCATAATGGCCACACTGTTCTTTATGAGTGTAAACCTTATCGGGGCTAAAAAAACATCAAACGTCCAGAACTTTTTTGTAACTTTTTTGCTGCTGGTGCTTGCTGCTTTTATTATTGACGGGGTTTACACTATTTTTTTTACGGAAAAAATAAATAACCCTGAAGTCAACAGTCATTTCAGCCCATTCCTGACCAATGGTTTCGAGGGACTTCTTGTTACTGCAGGATTTGTATTTGTTTCATTTATTGGCCTTACCAAGATTGCCAGTGTAGCAGAGGAAATAAAAAATCCCGAACGTAATATTCCACTTGGCATGCTTTTATCATTAACAATTACCTGCCTGGTTTACGTTCTGGGTGTATTTGTAATGGTAGCGGTCATTGAACCCTCCAAACTTGCCAGCGAACTTGCCCCGGCAGCCACTGCCGTTAAAATGACCTTTACCTGGATGCCTGGTAAGCTGGCCGTTTTCCTGATGACAGGTGCTGCCATGGCTGCATTTGCATCTACCGGGAATGCCGGTTTATTATCATCGTCCCGTTATCCTTTTGCCATGGGCCGCGATAATCTTTTACCTCCTATTTTCTCCAAAGTAGGAAAAAACGGCACACCGCTTAATGCTATATTAATCACCACCGGCGGAATTATATTTTTTATCCTGATACTATCCGAAGAAGGTATTGTTAAGTTAGCCAGTGCTTTTCAATTAATAATTTTCATGCTGATCAATTTTTCGGTAATTGTTTTTCGCAAAAGCAAAATTGAGTCTTATGATCCCGGGTACCATTCCCCTTTATATCCTGCCATGCAGGTCGCCGGAATAATTATCTCCCTGGTACTGATTATCTATATGGGCTGGATGCCTGTTATTTTCAGCTCCGTGGTGATCTTTGCAGGTTACCTGTGGTATTACTATCGTGTTCGAAAAAGAGTAAAACGCGAAGGTGCAATTTTTCATTGGTTTGCTTTGCTTGGAAAATACCAGTATGACGAACTGGAAAATGAGTTTATGCTGATACTGAAGGAAAAAGGCCTTCGCCACGGTGATCCTTTTGACGAAACAATAATAAAGGCCAGAATTACCGAAGTAAATAATCCTGTTGGTTTTGAAGAATTGGTTAACAAAGTTTCTGGAATTTTTGCTACCGAGATGCATGTAAAAAAGAAAACGCTTGTAAAAGAATTTTTATCTTCTTCAGCTATAGATCCTGCACTTATCATCCCGCGTGTTTCAATATTATATGCTAAAAATGAAGGGATTGACCACCCTTCGATGCAAATTATTCTGTCAGATGAAGGGATAGATAAAAAAGTTAGCAAGGGAAAAATCAACTCGGAGGATTCCATACAGGTGTTTTTCTTTCTTGTCAATGCATCCGGGGAATCAAAGCAACAATTACGCATGCTCTCACGATTGATCGATATAGTTGAAAGGGAAGGTTTCGTGGATCATTTGCTTAGTTTAAAGAGTCACCGGAAAATAAAAGAATTCTTATTGCAAAATGAACGTTTTATTACAGTTCAACTATTACCCGGTACTGCCCAGGCAGATATGATAGGAAAACAACTGAAAGATATCAAATATCCGGTAAATGTTTTGGTTGCCCTTGTAGAACGCGACAATCAAACATTTGCACCTAAAGGCGACACCCTCCTGCTGGAAAAAGATGTAATCACCATTATCGGCGAACCCGGATCAATTAAACAACTATTTAAACAATATATGCAATCTTAAGACTGAAATGTAACCAAAGTCTGCTATTAAACACCATTACGCGAAAGGACTGCCATTAAACCGCCGGACATCAACATTATCTATCATTGCATTTCCCCTGTATTGAATAAGAAACAATACCAGGTCGGCGATCTCTTCAGGAAGGATCAGGTTTGAAGTGTCCAGATCAGGACGCATGGTTCGTACCATATCGGTTTTCACGCCGCCGGGTGCAACGGTGTGCACACGGATACCCATGGATTGTGCTTCTTTTGCCAGTACTTTCGAAAATCCCATCAGCGCGTGTTTTGAAGCGGCATAGGCCGACTGGTTCACATAACCCAACCGACCTACAACTGATGATACGTTAACTATGACGGGGCGTTCGGCCTCTTTTAAATGTTCCAGTGCAGCCTGACACAAAAAAAAGGGAGCACGGGCATTCACGGCCATAAGTTCTTCCCAGTCATCAATTGTAGTATCTTCAAAAGATTTGACGATACCAAATCCCGCGTTATTGACAAGTATGTCCAGCCGTTTGTATTTCTCAATCACCGCTTCAATGATCATCTTCGGGGTTCCCGTCTGTGAAAGATCACAGGGTATGATCATAGGATCGGTGTTTAGTTCTTCTAAACGGGCAGATAGTTCCAAAAGGTCGGGTTCACTTCTTCCGACCAGAACAACATTTGCTCCCTGCTCTGCAAAGCGGATAGCAATACTTTTCCCAATCCCGCGGGAAGCACCAGTAACGACAGCCATATAATGTTTCAAATCCATAAGTTTATAAATTATTACCTGCATTATTGACTTCACCCGGCGAACAGGCAGCTTTCGCAGCCTTACATTTATCCTGAACCTGCCACCTGAAAAATGCAGGACAGTTACCATTTAAAGCAAAAGTATAAAATTGAATTCACCATTGCCATCAAAATGTACTATTTTTATGACCATAATCCTTGATTAAAAACTACTATGAAAATTCATTCACTGTTTACCGGCAACTTCATGCTTGACGGGGGAGCCATGTTTGGGGTCGTACCTAAAACATTGTGGGAAAAAGTATACCCGGCCAATGAAAAAAACCTATGCAACCTGTCCATGCGATTGCTCCTGATCGAGGCTGGCAACAGAAAAATACTTATTGATACCGGTATCGGCAACAAGCAGGATGATAAATTTTTCAGCCACTATTACCTCAATGATACACGAACACCCGAAGATTGCCTGGCCCGGCTTCAAATAAAGCCCGGGGAGATCACGGATGTCTTACTGACCCACCTGCATTTCGATCATTGCGGAGGGGCAGTTAAAAAAGATAACAATACATTTTTCCTTACATTTCCAGAAGCCTCCCACTGGGTAAGCCGTAAGCAGTGGGAATGGGCCATGGATCCAAACCAGCGTGAAAAGGCATCCTTTCTTAAAGAAAACCTCATCCCCATAAAGGAAAGCGGCAAACTGAAATTTATTGAGAATAATCAGGAATTTTATCCCGGTATTGATTTGAAGCTGTTCAACGGACATACGGAGGGACTGATAGTGCCATTTATTAACACCGGACCTGCAATACTGGTATATGTAAACGACCTGATACCAACAGCAGCACATATACCATTATCCTGGGTTTGTGGTTTTGATACACAACCATTATTAACGTTTCATGAAAAGGATGAGTTCCTTCGGGAGGCATACGGGAAAGGTTATTTTTTATTTTTTGAACATGATGTATACACGGAATGTTGTACATTGAAAAATACTGAAAAAGGGATCAGGATGGATGAGGGTTTATCATTAAAAGAAATTGTACTTTGAACGGGCAAATAGCCTGCATTATTATTATGTAAGGTTTAGACACCCTGCCTCTGCCCTGAACCTGATGCATGAAGAATATATATATTGTCTGTCCATAATGTCCGATATGTTAGTGTGCCATGATCTCGAACATTCTGAACAAACACTATTACTTTATAGACAAACTCTATATAGATTGTATTTTAAAAATATTTCGCGAAATTCGCAAGATTTCCGAAAATCCCGTGTCAAAACATATTATACTGTTTGAATTATCTGCATTTGAAGGAAACATAATTGGTTTCGCGGAGCTAAACAGGGTCTGCTGAGAAACACGAAATAAATTTATAATGAGGATAATACGAAGATTAATTGTTTGTAAACCAGAGCATTAATTAGAGTCCGCCTATAAAGTAGTTAAAATGTTTATACATACATGTGTCTGTTCAGAAGGTTCCATTTGCAAGGCTCGCGCGGTCCGGAAACGCGGAGTTTACTTATCGTAAATAAGCAATTTCCGGACAAGCGTAACGCGGCAAATGGGACTTTATGGACAGACTCTAATAATATTATATACAAGTGAGAAAGATCGACAGAAGGATAGTGATCATCACGGCCCTGGTGTTCACTATTGGTTTAGCGTACGGATTGATGAAATTCCTGATTGCACAGAAGGAAGAATCTGTCAGACAACCGAAAATAGAAGCCCAACGTTATGTCAGGGCACAAAAAGTTGAATATTCCACCATCGTATCGCCGGTAAGCGCACCCGGGAGGGTAAGCTCGGTGTCACAGGTTGACATAGTGGCCGAAGCATCTGGCAAAATAATAGTCCCGGAGGTCCCACTAAAAAAAGGAGCTGTCTTTTCAAGGGGAGATGTGCTGTTTACAATATATCCTGATGAAGCAGAACTCGCGCTGAAAGCCCGAAAAAGCCAGTTTTTAACCTCCCTGGCTAACCTTCTTCCTGACCTGCGGATTGATTATCCTGCAAACCAGCAACAATTTTTGGATTTTTTTAATAGCATCTCAATTGACGAACCCTTACCTGCCCTTCCCGATATACAGGATGAGCAGATGCATATTTTTCTTGCCAGCCGGGGTATCTTAAGTGAGTATTATAGTATAGCCAAAGATGAACTACAGTTGCAACGACATACAATACGTGCTCCTTTCAACGGTACATATATACAGGTATTACAGGAAGCAGGAGCTTATATCAATACAGGGGGCCGCGTGGCAACAGCCATTCGTACGGATATGCTTGAACTGGAGGTTCCGCTGGAAAAATTTGATGCCCGATGGGTAAAAGCCGGAGACCGGGTAGAAGTACGATCCGGCGATAGGGATCTCACATGGCAAGGCAATGTTGTAAGAAAAGCCGGATTCGTGGATGAAGAAACCCAGTCGCAAAGCATATTTGTAAGGATAAAAAACCATAACCCTTCGGCATTACTTTCCGGTGAATATCTTACCGCCAGTTTCCCGGGACATCCCATTCAAAATGCTATTGAAATTCCCAGGAATGCAATATTCAATTCAAATGAAGTTTTTCTTATCGACCAGGGACGGCTAAAAAAAGCAGAAATCAATATTATCAAAAAAAATGAGCGTACGGTTATCATGAATGGTGTGAACGAAGGAGAAATGATCGTAACCCAGCCACTAATTAATGTATCCGAGGGAACAGCTGTTGATATTCTTGGCAATAACAGCGATACAAATGAGAAAGATCTTACCGGTAATAAAACAGGCAGGGAAAATAAGGGGAAAAATTAATATTGCAGGTATATGAGAAAGATCATCGAGAAATTTGTAGAATACCCCGTTTATGCCAACCTGATTATTGCTTTTGCCATTCTTGCAGGGGGTATAAGCTTCCTTTCCATGAACAAAGCTTTTTTCCCTGAATCAAAAAGCCGTATTATTACCGTATCGGTTTTTTATCCGGGAGCCTCACCGGTTGAAATGGAGGAAGGGGTTACATCACGCGTCGAAGAGGCAGTAAGGGGATTGATCGGTATCAAGGAAATCACATCCACATCAGTAGAAAACAGCGCCAGTGTAATAATCGAAACCACGGGAGAGTATCCTATTGACGAAATACTGATGGAAGTGAAAAACGCGGTGGATGGTATTTCATCCTTGCCTACGGCTGCAGAGAGGCCCATAGTCCAAAAGCGCCGGTCACGTTCAAGGACCATGTATCTTAGTCTGACAGCCAAAGATGACACTGAAGCAGACCTGCTGACCCTGAAGCAGTTTGGACAGCGTATCGAAGAAGATTTCTACAACTCCGGCAATATTAGCCAGATATCACTTTGGGGATTCCCCGCCCTGGAGATATCTGTTGAAGTGAAGGAGGATGACCTGCTACGATATGATATCAGCTTCGCGGAAATAATGCAGGCCATTCAGAACAACAACCAGGATGTATCCGGTGGTGATATAAAATCTGAAGAAGAGGAACTTTTGATAAGGCTTAGGTCCCGTAGTGCCGACCCCAACAAAATAGGTAATATTATTCTGCGGGGAAAACCTGATGGCGAATACATTCGCATTCACGATATTGCCCTGGTTAAAAAGCAGTTTGCCGACACATACAATGAGTCTTATATCAACGGCAAACGCGCTGTATCCATAGGTATTGACAAACTACCCGAGGAGGATATGGAAGCCATGACCAAATATGTGAGGGAGTACATAGAAGACTTCAATGCACAAAACCATGGTGTTACCCTAAACATGTCCCATGCTTTCCTTGACATTTTATACAGCCGTTTGACTTTACTTACAAAAAACGGCCTTATAGGACTGGTGCTGGTTATTATTTCCCTTACTATGTTCTTAAATATCCGCCTTTCACTCTGGGTATCCTGGGGCATCCCGTTCAGTTTTCTCGGAATGTTCATTATTGCATACCTGAACGGGATAACCATTAATATGATGTCGCTTTTCGGCATGATACTGGTCATCGGTATCCTCGTGGATGACGGTATTGTTATTGCTGAAAATATATATGTACATTTTGAAAGGGGGAAAAGTGCCAAAAAAGCAGCTGTGGAAGGAACGATGGAAGTACTGCCTGCAGTGCTCACTTCGGTGACCACTACCATTGTAGCTTTTATGCCCCTGCTTTTTTTATCAGGTACAACAATGGAAAATATGATTGTGATGGCTACCGTGGTTATCGCCGTGCTGGTTTTCTCATTGCTTGAAGCATCTTTCATTCTGCCGGCACATTTAAGCAATGAACGTATACTTAGCCATAATACTTTAACGGCAAAAGACCGGGGCGTAAAAAAATATTTTGAGCGTTCTATGGTTTGGATGCGTGAAAATGTATATGAACATACATTGAACTGGCTCATAAGATGGCGGCATGCTGTTATTGGAATCCCAATCGCCCTGATCCTTGTTACGCTTGGGATGTACATGGGAGGTATCATAAAAAAAACCTACTTCCCCATGGTTGATTTTGACAACTTTGAGATCAATATAGCCTTTACTCCCGGTGACGGTGTGCGGCAAACCAAAGAACACCTGGTAAAATTTGAAAAAGCAGTGTGGGAAGTAAATGAAGAACTGATGGATGAACTGGGTGAAGATATCGACATTATTGAGCGTACCAGCAGGAATATCGGTGATGCATTCGACCGCACCGAAGCCGGGTCGCATGCAGGACGCATCAGGATTTTCCCGCGCGATCTGGAAGGTTTGCCCTTAACAGGACATGATATTGCCAACAAGATCAGGCAAAAAATAGGCCCTGTGCCCGAAGCCAGAAAATTTACTGTGGCAGGAAGAAACCGCTGGGGATCCCCGGTATCGGTAGGATTGATGAGCCGTAATATTGATGAGTTGGATTCAGCCAGGAATCTTTTAATGAGCAAGCTTGAGGAGCTTCCTCAACTAAAGGATATTACTGAAAATGTTGCTTTGGGAAAACAGGAAATACGGCTCAACCTTAAACCCAGGGCCTATTTTCTGGGGCTTGATGAAAATACTATTGCCCGCCAGGTTCGTCAGGGATTTTATGGCGGACAGGCTCAACGCCTGCAGGAAGGAAGAGACGAACTTCGTGTTTGGGTAAGATATCCCAAATCAGGACGCCTTACTATAGGCCAGATGGAAAAAATGAAGATAAAAACCCCGCGGGGAAATTTTCCGCTTATCGAGCTTGCCGATTATCACCTTGAAAGAGGCCCCGTGGCGATCAAAAGATATAACGGGGCTCGTGAGATAAGGGTAGAGGCGGAAACCGTAGATCCTTTCGCCGAGATACCCTCTATTATTGAGCAGATCGAAGTGCAAATAATGCCAGAACTAATGGCAAGATTCAGTGGAATAAGGTATATGTTCCATGGCCAGCAACGATTCAGTGAAGAGGCCATAGACAAGATCATAAAGTATTTCCTGATCGCTTTCGTGGTTATCATTTTCCTGATGATCCTTCACTTTCGCAGTATATCACAAGTTACTATTATTGTCGCCATGATCCCCCTTTCCATGCTCGGTGTTTTCTGGGGACACGGGATCCACGGCAAGCCCCTCTCGCTGATGAGCCTTTGGGGTATGGTAGCCCTGACAGGTGTGATCATTAATAATGCTATTGTTTTTCTTGCCAAATATGACGGACTGCTGGAGCAGGGGTACAAAGTTAAAGAGTCTGTTGTGGAAGCAGGTAAAGCAAGGCTGCGTCCCATCCTGCTCACTACCATAACCACCAGCATCGGACTATTCCCAATTATACTTGAAAAAAGCGTACAAGCCCAGTTTCTGATACCTATGGCAATCAGTCTTGCTTATGGTGTGGCTATCGGAACAGTGTTTGTGCTTATCTTTTTCCCTGTGCTGATCATGCTGCTCAATGACACAAGGGTATGGCTTACATATTTATGGACGGGAAAACGGCCTGAACCTGAAGATGTGGAAACAGTGATCATTCACCAGAGAAATAAATCAAACTAATGCAAAGAATAAATATAAGGACTATAAGCATCATTATTTGTTTTTCGGGATTGATTTTTTCAACCTATGCCCGGGATAATACTAATAATGAACTGGGATTATCAGCAGCTATTCAAAAAACCCTGGAAAACAATTATGGAATAATAATATCAAATAGTGATGCAGATATAGCCGCGATAAACAATCACTGGGGTAACGCCGGAGGCTATCCTTCTGTCGGGTTTGACCTGAGTTCAGTCAATAATTATGAGATAAGCAACCGGGAAAATGCCCTAACCAACAGGCTATCTGGGAGTATAGGCCTGCAATGGGTGTTGTTTGACGGATTTCGTGTAAGGTCGACAAAAGAACAACTCAGCCGCCTTGAGGACCTGGCTCTTGGCAACAGCGCCGTAGTGGTTGAATCGGCAATTGAAGATGTGATCATGGCATATTATGCGGTATTGCTGGAACAACAAAGATTGAAGGTGCTCGAAACGGCAATGAAGCTTTCAAGGGACCGTTATGATTATGAGCTGGCCAGGAAAGAACTTGGCGGTTCGGTTACCTATAATGTACTGCAGGCACAGAATGTCTATCTCTCCGATAAAGCCGAATTTATCAGTCAGGAAGCAGCCCTGAGGCAAGCCATTCGTAATCTTAATTTCATAATGGGCGAAGAGCCGGGCATGCAATGGACATTGACAGAAAGCTTTGCTGCCCCCGAGAAAGAATACCAAACGGCTGTATTACTCGATAAAATGGAATCATCCAACAGTGTATTGAAAAACCAGTATATCAACCTCATGCTTCAAAAAAGCAAGCTGAAGATCAGTCAAAGCGAACGCTATCCGACTCTTTCAATGTCTGCCGGTGTGGATGATACCTATATCAGGGTAAATCCTGAAAAAAGTGATCCCTCTGCATCAGGCAGTTTTAATACCTATGGAAACCTTACTTTGTCATACAACCTGTTTACGGGTGGAAACAGGAAAAGAGCCATTGAAGTGGCACAGATAAACCGGGAAATTGCAGAGATCGAAATTCAACAAATGACACACAACCTCACCAATCAGCTTTTCTCTGTTTATGATCAGTACGAAGTTAATAAATTACTACTTGAAGTAGCAAGGGAAAGTCTTGAAGCCGCGGAACTGAATATGCAGATCGCTGAAGACAAATACAGATCAGGAGTTATCAATTCATTCAATTACAGAGACATACAACTAATCTATATTAATGCCGCGCTTACAAAGCTCCGGGCGATTTACAACCTCATCGGAACCAACACATCGCTTACCCGCCTGACAGGTGGTTTTATCACTGAATCTGCCGTGGAATAAGATCCGTCCCCGGAATGTTAACTGACGCGGGAGTCCGTTTGTGCTTCAAATGGAGGTGCACAAGATCAAAGGATACTATCTTTCAGATAAAGAATAAACGGGAAAAATGCAGTTAAAAACAGCACGACAGCCTGCAGGATATCAAAACGAATTATTCTCTTCTTCCATGCCGGCTTTTTTTGAACAATGAAAGAAAATGCAATCCGAAAAACCAGCTGGGACAGGAAAAATAGAAAAATCCCTTTTGCATGGGAATTATATATATCTGCCTGACGGAACTTCCCTCTAATCAATGCTGAGAAAGCCCGGGACAATCCTGTACTTACGGTATCATCACCTGTAATATGGGAATACGCGGAATGTATCGGATGGTTTATTTTTTCGATCGAAAACAGACCCGAATAGATTAAGATCAACAAAAGGATAACAGCCAGAATAATATTGACAATAATATACGATGATGAGCGACCGCGATCAATCATTCATGTTGTGTCGTATCTTCCAGCTCATCAACAAATTCGCGTAGTGCTTTTCCGGCAGCCCTGCCAACCTTTGCTGCCTTTTCTTCATCAGGAAGATCCTTTAAGGCTTTATCCACATCCTTTTCAATATTTTCCATGTTATCTTCAAGGTCATCCTCCAGTTCTTCAAGAGTTTCTTCCAGATCTTTGCCAAACTCCTTCTCAAATTCCACTTCAAAATCCTCCTCCCAGTCTCCTGAACGCGATTCGATATTCTCCAGTTTTTGCCTTATCTTTTCCCATCTGGGGGCTTTGTCCGAAAATACAACCATTGTCCATATGAGTGCAAAACAAAACCCTACTATGGAAACAGAAAGCGCAGCAGTGGTAATGCCTGTTGCCCCGTTAGCATTTCTGGCCTGTGAGAAACCTACTGCCCCCAAAATGATACCAATAGCACCGAATATCAAACCGGCAATAAAAGTACAAGGTATCAATCCAAGTGGAATAGCAAGAATACCCAATACCAAACCGGCTATTCCCAATCCCTGACCGGCATTTGTTTTTTGTTGTACTGCCATGACCGATGATCTGTTTATGTTACGATGATTATTAATTACCCTACAAGATAAAAAGAAATAATCAATTAAAATCAAACGATGATGAATTTTTAACCTGCCATTCCATGCAGGCGGGTTGAATATCGGCAGTCCTGTAATAACAAGCAAACACACAAAAAGGGGTTAACAATTAAGTCAACCCCTTTAAGCTTCAGGTAAATTGAGCACTATTTATCAGCAAATTCGTTTCCCGCTTTTGAATCCAGAGGCAAGTCATAATAGTATGCAGAAAAAGCATACTGTACCACTTCAAAACTATAATCCCTAAAAATATTATAAAAAGTAAGAACCTCCTCCTCCGGTTCACAATTATTAAATCTCCGGATCATTTCAATGTTTACTACAACCCTGATCGAATCATTCAGCTCCAGAATCTCCTTATCGTGTTTCGCAACTCCTTCATCATTCAACCGGTTTGAAATATTATCCTGTCCTTGTGCAAAAACTAACAGGAACAAACCGATCAATAGTAAAAAGACTTTAGATCGTTTCATTAATTCAGGTGTTTGGTTGTAATACTGTTTTTTTGTTTCTTACTTATTATATGCTAACTGCATTAAAATGGTTAGAAAATTTACACCAATGAAGTAATACAATTGATAAAAACAGATTTATCCTAACCAAAAAACGGACTCTACAATAATACCCCGAGTATCTTTTTGGCAGCAACTGCAACCGATGTGCCGGGCCCGAATATTCCCACTACTCCGGCATTGTACAAAAAATCATAATCCTGTGCAGGAATAACACCACCGGCAATGACCATAATATCTTCCCTCCCCAATGCTCTCAGTTCATTAATAACTCGCGGTATAAGTGTTTTGTGTCCACCGGCCAGACTTGATATCCCCAATATATGAACATCATTCTCCACGGCTTGTCTTGCTGCTTCAGCCGGTGTCTGGAACAGCGGTCCGATATCCACATCAAAACCTATATCAGCATAGCCCGTTGAAACAACTTTAGCACCTCTGTCGTGTCCGTCCTGCCCCATCTTTGCAATCATAACCCTTGGACGGCGTCCTTCACTTTCAGCAAATTTATCACACAGCCAGCGGGCTTCTTCAAAATCATTATCGTTGGCCGATTCAGAAGAATAAATGCCTGAAACAGACCGGATGACAGCTTTATACCGTCCCGCCACCTTTTCAATTGCCGAAGTTATCTCACCCAGGGTGGAGCGAGCTTTAGCCGCCTCAACCGCAAGTTCCAGTAAATTGCCTTTCTCTGTTCGTGCAGCCTCTGTTATGCTATCCAGAGCCCTTTGAACCGCAAGGTTATCTCGTTCCTTTTTTAGATTTTCCAGTCTTCTGAGCTGGGATAAGCGCACGGCTTCATTATCGACTTCAAGGAGATCAATCGGATCTTCTTCATCAAGCCGGTACATGTTTATACCAAGAATAATATCTTTTTTCGAATCGATCCGCGCCTGCTTGCGCGCCGCTGCTTCTTCAATACGCGTTTTCGGAATGCCGGTCTCAATTGCTTCGGTCATTCCCCCAAGATCTTCTATCTCCTGAATTAGTTCCCATGCCTTATGTGCCAGCTCATTGGTGAGAGATTCAACATAATAGGATCCGCCCCACGGATCAACAGATTTTGTTATGGCTGTCTCTTCCTGTAAAAAAAGTTGTGTGTTCCTGGCTATCCTGGCAGAGAAATCAGTTGGAAGGGCCATTGCTTCATCCATGGCATTGGTGTGTAATGACTGGGTATGGCCCAGAACTGCCGCCATTGCCTCATTACAGGTACGAGCCACGTTATTGAAGGGATCCTGCTGAGTGAGGCTCCAGCCTGATGTTTGCGAATGAGCCCGCAGTACAAGTGATTTTGGATTTTTAGGGTTAAACTTTTTCACAATTTTTGCCCACAGCATACGTGCCGCTCTCAATTTGGCAATTTCCATAAAATGGTTCATCCCGATACCCCAGAAAAACGATAAACGGGGAGCAAAAGAATCGATATCCATACCTGCATTAATCCCTGTTCGCAAATATTCAAGTCCGTCTGCCAGAGTATAGGCCAGTTCAATATCAGCTGTGGCACCCGCCTCCTGCATATGATAACCAGAAATGCTAATGGAATTAAACTTAGGCATATTCTGTGATGTATACCTGAAAATATCAGCAATAATTCGCATGGATGTCGCGGGAGGATAGATATAGGTATTCCTGACCATGAATTCCTTCAGAATATCATTCTGTATAGTGCCGGTTAGTTCTTCAAGCTTTGCCCCCTGCTCCTGGGCAGTGACTATATAAAAGGCCATAACGGGCAATACTGCTCCGTTCATGGTCATGGAAACCGACATTTCATTTAAGGGGATCTGATCAAACAACACTTTCATATCAAGAATTGAATCAATAGCTACTCCTGCTTTACCAACATCTCCAACCACTCTTTCGTGATCCGAATCATATCCCCGATGAGTTGCCAGATCAAAAGCCACTGACAATCCTTTCTGACCGGCAGCCAGGTTTCGCCTGTAGAAAGCATTCGATTCTTCCGCTGTTGAAAAACCGGCATATTGCCTGATGGTCCATGGCCTCATAACATACATGGTTGAATAAGGCCCCCGTAAATACGGCGGGATACCTGCTGCATAATTCAAATGTTCAAGATCCTGCATATCACCGGCATAGTATACCGGCTTCACCTTTATCTGTTCTGCCGTTATCCATTCCCTTTCAGATGGACCTTCTTCAATGCCTTTACCAGCCTCCACCTTATAATCTTTATTCGACAGAATATCAATCTTCCCGAAATCTGGTCTCATATAATTACTGTATTTGTATCCATTTTAAGACTATCATAGTGTCTGTCCATAATGTCCGATATCCGCGTTGCTGCTCACATTTTAAATCCTCGAATACTTTAGTATACCGCGGTTTAAAATGTTTTTCACAACGTTAATAATTTTTAAAGGTGTTCAAGAGCTCACTTCGTTCGGTTCGCGCACCTTGATCTCGAACATTCTGAACAAACACTACGAGTTTATAGACAGACTCTATGATAGAGTCTGTCTATAAACTGGGAAAATTGTTTAACCGGTCATGTGTCTGTTCATAAAGTTACATTTGCAAAGCTTGCGCAGTGCGGAAATGCGGAGTTTACCAGTCCGTAAATGAGCAATTTCCAGACAAGCGTAACGCGGCAAATGGGACTTTATGGACAGACACTATCATATACCCAGAATCGAATTAAAACGACTCAGTTCTTCAACTATATTTGATTTTATATGAATAAAATAATCAATTCCCATTTGCTTCAATTCTTCCTTATTCTCCGGTGCACCTGCCACAACAATAATTTTCCCCCTTAGCTGATCCACAACCTCCGGAATAAAGCCGGAATATTCGTTGTCGGAACTGCAAACAACAACAATATCCGCGCCGGAGGAATCAGCAGCATCTATGCCCTCCTGAACATAAGTAAAGCCGGTATTGTCAATAATCCTGTATCCTGCACATGCAAAGAAATTGCCCGTGAAGGTAGCACGGGCTTTCCTCCAGATAGGATTTCCAATGGTCAGTAAGAACACAACCGGCTGTTTTCCCGATCGTTCGGTAGCCAGCCTAAGGCGTTCAATTTCTTCCGCCACTCTGCCCTGGTGCAGGGGCTTGATTATAGTACCGTTGTGTTTTATGTGTCTGTCCGTTATTGCAGTATCAATCTGATCTGACATTATCTCTTCAGGATTGGCATATTTATTTGTTCCAATCAGCACTTCTTTTCGATCAGCAACATTCTTCACACGTGCCCGGGCAACCTGGTAAATACTGTCCTGGATTTTACCCTTCAGCAAACCTTTATGGAAGCCTCCCAGGTCTTCAATTTCAAGAAACAACTTCCAGGCTTCTTCAATAATTGAAGATGTCAGGTTTTCAATATAATAAGAACCCGCGGCGGGATCAATAACCTTATCAAAATATGCCTCTTCCTTTAATATGATCTGTGTATTTCTGGCAATACGTTCAGAAAATTCCGAAGGCTTACTAAATGCACTGTCAAACGGGTGTACATATAATGAGTCTGTTCCCCCGATAATGGCTGACATTGATTCGGTAGTCGCCCTGAGCACATTCACATAAGGATCATAAATGGTTTTATTCCAACCGGAAGTTACAGAATGAATATACATAGCGGCATCCCGGATAAAAGACGGATGATAAGCATGAATAATTTTAGACCAAAGATAGCGGGCAGCCCTTATTTTGGCTATCTCCATGAAATAATTACAACCAACACCGAAAACAAACTGTATTGCCGGGAAAATATAATTGATTTTTAAACCTGCAACAGTCAGGCGGCTGATATACTCCACGGCTTCGGACAAACTAAAAGCCAGTTCCTGCACGATGCCCGAGCCGGCATTGCTGAAATGGCAGCCATTAACGGTCAGTACCTTATAATCCGGAAGTTCATTACGAGTCAGTGAGATCATATCAACCAGGACATTAAAATCATCCCGCTCAGATCGTTTAAAGTTACCTGTTAACAGGAGGTCGCCAAGAGGATCATAATTCACCGAGCCGGAGATTTTGTTTTTATCAGATCCATGGTCATTTATATAGTCAATTAAGTACCCTATCATTTCCGAGGGGTTCAAAATACCGTTGAAATGAATACCTGTTTTCCCGGGATCTATACCCTTCAGCAATTTTTTTAATTCCGCCTTGTTGATAGTTTTTTCTACCGGGAACGTGAATCCGAGAGCTGTAACACCTCTTGAAACAATAAACCGCGCCTTTTTATTTGCTTCCGTTATATTTCCGGCCTGTATATCCTGTCTTATCTCCCAGCTATTGTTTTTTTGCCTGCTTCCCCTGATAAAAGGATATCTGCCAGGCCTGCCTTCCAGGAAATCTTTGTCCTTCAAATGTTCATTCCGGTAATAGGGTTTAACCCTGATCCCTTCTAATGTATTCCATACAAGTTTTTTCTCATAATCAGCACCCTTCAGATCCTGAAGGATCTTTTCTTCCCACTCACGGGTACTCACCCCGGGAAATTCGATAAACAACGTTTCTTTATTTTCCATAACTTTAATCAGGTGTTCAGGTTGGTAAAAAATTTGTTAAAAATAATGGTATTGCCTGGTAATAGAAACAGATTCTGCTTATAAACGATATATCAATCCGAAACTAATATTCATGTTTTGCAAATCCAATTCCAGGTCAGATTCCGTAATATCAATGTTATCACTTCCTACCGTGACCTCTTCCCTGATCAGGGTCTGCACGGCGCTGAAATAATATGAGAAAGCCATTCGTATTCCTGTTTGCCGGTTAAGGTTATAGCGTAAGGCGCTACCGGCCTTCCAGGCAAATGACAGATCCTGGCCACGAATGGCTCTTATATAGCTGTCCTTGTTGTCAACTGCAATAATCTCCAGTTTCGGAGGCAGAATAAATGCAACTCCCCCGTTTGCATTTAAATCAATAAACAGATTTCCCATTGGAAGGGTAACCTGCGGGCCTGCCAGTAATGAAACTGTAAACCATGTTCCGGCATTCATGGAAATCTGATCTCCAGTGGCAGATATACCCCGTGGTATGGTTTCCTCAAGCAATTCCCGTGCAGCGCCTGCATTGACCTGATTTGAGCCGAAAGTAAAATTACCGTTAAAACCAAAATAGCGGTTCAGATAATATGCACCATGATAATCAGCCAGGAATCCGCGCCTGGCAAAACCATTGCTTGTAAGGTCTTCGCTTTCCGCGTACTGGCCTCTGGGATTTGTCGCTCCGAAAGAAATTGACATATAGTGGCGCTGAGCACAGATGAAAGAAGAGGAAAATAATAACAACAATCCGGAGATAATAATTTTCATGATCAATAAGTTTATGTGTCCGTCTATAAAGTTGGCAAAATATTTAACCGGTCATTTTATCCGGATCTACCCAACGGTCAAAATCTTCTTCAGTAACCAGTCCCAGTTCCAGTGCAGCCTCCCTGAGGGTAGTGCCTTCTTTATAAGCTTTTTTTGCAATTTTTGCAGCATTTTCATACCCGATATGGGTATTCAATGCAGTAACCAGCATCAATGAGTTTTCAAGATTTCTTTTTATAAGGCTATGGTTAGGCTCAATGCCAACTGCACAATTATCATTGAACGACAGGCAGGCATCACCCAGTAATCTGGCTGACTGCAACAGATTATGGATCATCACCGGTTTAAATACATTAAGTTCAAAATTACCGTTCATACCCCCGGTAGCTATAGCAACATCATTTCCTGCAACCTGCACACATACCATCGTTAGTGCCTCTGCCTGTGTAGGATTAACCTTTCCCGGCATAATGGATGAGCCGGGCTCGTTTGCCGGAATGATGATCTCGCCTATACCGCTCCTGGGTCCGGAAGCCATTATACGAATATCATTAGCTATTTTCATAAGGCTCACCGCCAACTGCCTTAATGCCCCCGAACATTCAACAATAGCATCATGTGCTGCAAGCGCTTCGAATTTATTCTCTGCCGACCGGAAAGGAAGATTGGTTAATTCCGCGATTTTCAAAGCTACAAGCTCTGAATAGCCCTTAGGTGTGTTGATCCCCGTACCAACGGCAGTGCCTCCCAGTGCCAGTTCTGAAAGGTGTGGCAGTGTGTTCTTCAGGGCTTTTATTCCATGGTCGAGTTGCGAAACATATCCTGAAAATTCCTGTCCAAGGGTCAGCGGTGTGGCATCCATCCAGTGTGTTCGACCGATTTTTACTATGTTATGAAATTCTGCAGATTTTTTCTTAAGTGTATCTTTCAGCTTTTCAATGCCGGGAAGCGTTATCTCCATGATCATTTTATAAGCTGCAATATGCATGGCTGTCGGGAATGTATCATTGGATGACTGTGATTTGTTCACATCATCATTTGGATGTATGAATTTTATATCATCATCAGGCTGACCGCCATGCAATACTTGTGAACGGTTGGCTATCACCTCATTAACATTCATGTTTGATTGCGTTCCCGACCCGGTCTGCCAGATAACCAGCGGGAAATGGCTGTCAAGCCTGCCATCAAGAATCTCATCACATACCCTGGAGATCAATGTAGCCTTTTCATTCTCCAGCACTCCAAGCTCAGCATTCGTAATAGCAGCTGCCTTTTTCAGGTAAGCAAAAGCCCTGATAATCTCCCCTGGCATTTTCTGATCACCTATCCTGAAATTATCCTTCGACCTCTGTGTTTGGGCTCCCCAGTATTTATCAGCAGGTACTTTTACCTGGCCCATTGTATCGCGTTCTATCCTGTATTGCATAATGTCCGGTATCTGCGTTGCTGCTCACATTTTGCCAACTTTATTGACAAACTTTAAATAATGCATTATTTGTTACCAAATTCCATTAAATATGCTTTGATAAATTCATTCAATTCCCCGTCCATAACCGCCTGCACATTGCCGGTTTCATGATTGGTCCTCAAATCCTTCACCAACTTGTACGGATGCATAACATAATTACGGATTTGTGATCCCCATTCGATCTTTTTCTTTTGCCCTTCAACGGCTGCCTGCTTTTCTTTCTTTTTTCTCAACTCGATTTCATATAAATGAGAACGCAATATCCGCATGGCATTATCGCGGTTCTTTCCCTGTGAACGGGTTTCCGTGTTTTCCACTGTCAGACCGCTAGGTAAATGCTTTACCCTGACCCCTGTTTCCACTTTGTTCACATTTTGCCCACCGGCACCGCCTGATCTGAATGTATCCCACTCCAGATCAGCAGGGTTAATGACGATCTCTATATTCTCATCTATAACCGGGGAAACGAAAACCGAAGCAAATGAAGTATGCCGGCGTGCATTTGAATCAAAAGGTGAAATCCTCACCAGCCGGTGCACACCGCTTTCCCCCTTCAGGTAGCCATATGCATACTCACCTGTTAACTCAAGTGTCACCGACTTGATACCGGCATCATCACCCTGCAGGTAACTGATCTCCTTCACAGTATAATCATTACGTTCACCCCAGCGAATATACATGCGCATCAGCATTTCCGCCCAATCCTGGCTTTCAGTCCCTCCTGCACCGGCATTTATTTTCAGTATGGCGCTAAAAGCATCTTCCTTATCCCCCAGCATATTTTTGAACTCAAGATCTTCGATCTGACGAAGCACTTTGTTATATTGAGCTATCACTTCATCCTCACCTGCTTCCCCCTCTTCAAAAAAGTCTAATAAAACATGCAAATCATCAATACCTGTCGAAATTTTTTCAAATCCTCCGGTCCATGACTTAAGGCCTGCAATTTCTTTTAACTTAACTTCAGCCTCTTTGGGGTCATTCCAAAAATCCGGTGATTGGGACAATTCTTCTTTTTCCTTTATCAGTCTGTACTTGCCATCAATGTCAAAGATGCCTCCTTAGCGCTTCCCTGCGCCCGACTAATTCTTTGATCTGTTCGTTTGTAACCATAATATCCCTGTTTTAATAATGCAGTAAATTTAACAATTAAATTCAAATGATCGATACCGTTCCGGAGCCATAATTGCCAACTGAAATTACAGCTTATGCAGCCTTACATATCCTGCCGGCCTCTCTGCAAATAGAGTCTGCTATCTGTAAATACAAACAAATCCTTACAAATTACCCAAGCTCCAGGTTGTCAATAATTTCATCTGATAGTTGCTTCTCATAACCACGCTGGGCAGCAAAATGCAGCAGCTTCATTTTTATTCTGTAAAGGTCTTTCTCTTTGGTTGAAATATGCCTGAATTTACTGAGAAGCATATCCGATATCATTCCTTTGTATTCTTCTTCGTTAATATGTTTAAAAGCATTTTCAACATTTTCCGGATCAATTTGCTTCCCTTTTAAATGATATCTTATTTTAATCCTGCCCCATTTATTCACCCGTATCTTTTCACGTACAAACAATTCTGCATACCTTCCGTTATCTACAAAACCATTTTTTTTAAGGTTATCAAGGATCTCATTAATGGCAAATTCCTCCATTCCCCAGCTTTTCAGCTTTAATATTACATCATATGAGCATTTTTCCTGCCGGCTGCAAATCTTCATGATCCTGCTTAATGCTTTATTCTTTTCCATAAATTAAAATTACATAATAATTCCAACCATACGAACCAGTGCCTGTCCATAATGTCCGATATCTGCATTGCTGCTCAATCGAACGAAGTGAGCTCTTGAACTCACTTTTAAATGAGTTCAAGAACTCACTTAAAAGTAAGCTCTTGAACACTTTTAAAAATAATTAACGTTGTGAAAACTTTTTAAATCCTCAAATACTTTAGTATACCGCTATTTAAAATGTTCACGCGCCTTGATCCCGAACATTCTGAACAAACACTACGAGTTTATCAACAGACTCTACCTACCATCCATGCATGCATCCTGCCTAACGCAACGAGCTCTCAACTGCCCGATTTCCATGCCCCTTTCACAAACCTGTCTTTACCATGAATATCCCTGATCACCCTAACCTGCATATAACCCTCATCCTGAAAAATATCCTTTACTTCCTTCCCGAAAGATTCATTTATCTCAACATACACCACACCCGGTTTCTTAAGTATCTGTTTTCCTATATATGCAATTTTTCCGTACCATAATAAAGGGTTATTATCAGGAACAAATAATGCTTCTTCCGGCTCATAGTTCAGCACATTAGGCTGCATATCAGCCTTTTCCTTTTCTCTTACATATGGGGGATTGCTTATCAGTATATCATATCTTTGCGAAAAATGCTCTTCGCGGGCCGACAAAAAATCAAGAAGTGAAAAACTGATTCCCACATTGTTAAGTTTTGCATTCCCTGATGCAACTTCAAGGGCATTTTCTGAAATATCACATGCATCAATAACAGCTCCGGGAAGATTTCTTGCCAGACAAACAGCAATGCAGCCACTTCCCGTGCCAACATCCAGTATGCAGGGACCGGTACCTGCACAATCCTTCACTACCCTGTCAACCAGCTCTTCGG